>Ga0255753_1002030_pt1 | contig 22960 bp, 20 predicted proteins | sample 041ome_10_FD_179953 | JGI IMG/M metagenome (GOLD analysis project Ga0255753, IMG submission 179953) | Coastal salt marsh microbial communities from the Groves Creek Marsh, Skidaway Island, Georgia - 041412US metaG (version 2) | ecosystem: Environmental > Aquatic > Marine > Intertidal zone > Salt... | reverse complement strand
CTAGCACCTAGCACCTAGCACCTAGCACCTAGCACCAGAATCGTAGCGCAAGCCTAAGCCAAACGCTCCAGGATGCTCGAGAAATCTCGCTGACCATTACCGTCAGCCTGATGCTGCTCAAACAAGGCCTTAGCGAGTTTGCCCATCGCATTATCAACTCCTGAGTGATCCGCAATTTGTGCAGCCAAACCCAAATCCTTGACCATCAGATCCACCATAAAACCGGGTTTATACCCCTTGCTTGCAGGCGCATTCGGCATCACATCGGGATAAGGGTTGTAGACCTCTAAAGACCAATTTCGCCCTGAACTGGCGAGCATAATTTCGGAGAGCACCGCGGGATCCAAACCATTGCGAACACCCATTTCCAGAGCTTCGCAGGTTCCGATCATGTGCACCGCCAAGAGCATATTATTGCAGCCTTTGGCGACTTGACCCGCGCCCGCGGGGCCAGCATGGAAAATCTTTGCCCCCATTCCAGCTAGAAGCTCTTTCACACGAGGGAAGACCAACTCAGGGCCACCACACATGAATGCCAGTGTTCCGGCGGCAGCAGCCGCTACACCACCGGAAACGGGGCAGTCCATGAAACCGATGCCGGCATCGGCCGCCGCCTCGCCCACCTTCCGTGCGGTCTCCGCATCAATCGTAGAACAATCAACTGCGGTTGTGCTGGAGTCAAGCTGCGCCAAGAGGCCGTCGTCACCCAGGTATACGGATTCAACGTGCTTACCCGCCGGCAGCATAGTCACAACAAAATCAACGCTCTGAGCCGCCTCACTTGCGCTTGCGCACCGGGTAGCTCCGAGCGCCTCAAGCGAACTCAGTGCCTCGTCAGACAAGTCAAAGACTCGCAACTCATGACCTGCCTGGATTAAATTCGCGGCCATTGGACCGCCCATATTTCCTAAACCGACAAACGCTACACGAGCCATGAACCTTTCCTTAACGGGATAAATCAGCCAGTGGATTCACCGACCACGGAGCAGTGAAAAATCGATCGAGCACTTCGCCCGGTACGGCTTCCGGTGCGCTATATAACCACTTGGGTTGCCGATCCTTGTCAACCAAAAGAGCACGCACCCCTTCAGCAAATTCAGGGTGTCGCATAATGTTAGTCCCCAACTGCACTTCGGCTTGAAACACCTCAGCCAACGAGCAGTGGCGGGTTTCATCGAGTTGGCGTGCAATCCATAACACCGCCAAGGGTGAACCCTGCGCAAGGCCCTTCGCCGCCTTCGCTAACCAAGGGTCATCCGAGTCGACCTGAGCCCTAATGCGGGCGATAACCGTGAGTATCTGGTCTGCGTCACATAGAGCATCAATCAGAGCTCGGTGTCGTGCGACCAAGGATTCAGGCGCGGCGGTCGCCACGTCTTCAGCGAAGCCGGCAATCAGCTCGCGAAGCGCATCTCCGTCGGCGCCCGCATTGCACCCCCATGCTTGCGCTATTAGGGCTTCGAAAACGGATTCTCGCTGAGCATCATTTAAAAATCGGTTACCTAATCCGGTATAGAGCGCATCACCTGCGTTAATTGAAGCGCCCGTTATACCCAAGAATAAGCCAGTACGGCCTGGCATTCGATTCAAAAACCAACTGCCACCGACATCAGGAAATAAAGCGATGGTCACTTCGGGCATTGCAATCCGCGTGCTCTCAGTCACCACCCGCAGCGTGCAGCCCGCCAAGATGCCCAAACCACCCCCCATCACGATGCCAGCTCCCCAACACAAGACGGGTTTTGGGTAGGTATGCAGGGTAAAGTTCATCCGGTATTCGTTGGCAAAAAACGTCTCGGCGTACACACAGGGGCCACCGGGTGTTCCGATTGACGATTCGCGCAGGGCTTGTACATCACCACCGGCACAGAAGGCTTTTTGGCCCGCCCCGTCAATTAAAACCAGCGCAATATCGGGGTTTTCAACCCAAGCATCGAGCGCGCGCTGCATGGCATTAACCATATCCAGCGTGAGCGAGTTCAGGGTTTTTGGAACATCGAGTGTGATGTGTCCGATCTTGCCGCTTTTACAGGTGTGCTCCTGAATCTGCACACCGCAATGCTCAGTCGTCATCTATTTTTCCACTCGGGTTCACGTTTTTCCAAAAAGGCATTCACGCCCTCGCGTTGATCCTCAGTCGAAAAGAGTTCGACGAACTTGTCCCTCTCGCCCACTAAACCATCCACAATGGCCTTATCACGAGCGCTGTGAATCAGTTCTTTACACATAGCCACGGAAGTTGGGCTTTGTTGAGCCGCTTGTGCCGCCAGCTTGCGCGCCACGTCCAATGCCTGACCTGTCTCAACGACTTGCTCAACTAGGCCGATGCGTTCCGCCGTCGCGGCATCGATACGTTCGTTGCATAAAATCATGCGCTTCGCCCAGCCTTCGCCTACCAGCCAAGCCAATCTTTGGGTACCACCCGCACAGGGTAGCAAGCCAACTCTGGCTTCGGGTAGGGCCATTTTGGCCTGCACTTCAGCGATACGAATGTCGCATGCGAGCGCGACCTCTAAACCGCCGCCCATCGCAAAACCGTTGATCGCGGCAATCGATACACCGCGGAAGTCCGATAGCGTTTCAAAGGCCTCACCAAAAAGCCGCCCCATAAGCGCCGCGTTTTCAGGGTCACCATCCGCAAACAGCTTTAAATCCGCGCCCGCGGAAAAAAACTTATCGCCTGAACCGGTAATAACCAAAGCAAAAATAGACCGATCCGCGTTCAGCGCTTCAACAACCTGCTTTAAGGCGGGTAAACTTTCGCTATCCCAGGTGTTAGCAGCAGGGTTATCAATCGTCACGAGGGCCGTGTGGCCATCGATTTCAACACGAACTTTGGGTGAGGGGCTGATACTCATTGAATGACCTCCAGGGCGCCATCTATTAACATTCGCCGGGCGATAATCACCCGCATAACTTCGTTTGTACCTTCTAAGATTTGATGCACGCGGGTGTCTCTAACCATGCGCTCCATGGGGTACTCTTTAATATAGCCATAACCGCCGAAGACTTGCAGTGCGTCGTTACACACGGAAAAACCCACATCGGTCGCGAAGCGCTTGGCCATGGCGCAGTAGGTTGTTGCCTGAGGATCCCCGGAATCTAACTTAAACGCGGCCAGTCGAACCATCTGCCGCGCAGCGACTAACTCCGTCTGCATATCGGCTAAACGAAACTGCGTGGCCTGAAACTCAGCGATCGCCTGATCAAATTGTTTTCGTTCCTGAGCATAGCTCACTGCCTGATTTAAGGCATGCTGAGCCGTGCCAAGAGAGCAAGTCGCAATATTTATTCGCCCACCATCGAGCCCTTCCATTGCGATAGCAAAACCTTGCCCTTCATTGCCCAGCCGGTTCGCCACGGGAACCCGCACATTATCAAAGCTGATCATCCGTGTTGGCTGTGCATTCCAGCCCATTTTCTCTTCTTTTTTGCCGTAGGTAATACCCTCTGAGTCCGCGGGTATCGCGAGCGCTGTAATCCCCTTCGGCCCTGCCCCTCCGGTTCTTAGCATGACCACGAGCATATCCGTGGAACCTGCACCAGAGATAAAGACTTTAGCGCCGTTAACCACATAATGGTCCTCATCCAGCTCGGCGCGTGTGCGCAATGATGCCGCGTCTGAGCCGGCGCCTGGTTCGGTCAAACAGTATGACGCGAGCTTAGTACCCAATACCAGATCTGGACACCAGGCCTCAATCAGGTTGGCTTGACCGTACTTGCCGATCATATTGGTCGCCATGTTGTGAATGGTCAGAAAAGCGGCGGTAGTAGTGCATCCCTTGGCTAGCTCCTCAACAATCAAGCTGGCATCCAGTCGCGACATTCCCAACCCACCAGCGGATTCAGGTGTGTACATGCCCATGAAACCGAGCTCGCCCGCTTTTCGCAACACTTCTATCGGAAAGTGGGATTCAGCGTCCCACTGCGCGGCATTGGGTGCCATCTCAGCTTGCGCAAACGCCCGCGCACTGGCCACATAAGCGAGCTGTTCGTCATTCAGAGCAAAATCCATTGCGAGCCCCTTGTATTCAACCTAGCGTAAATTGATGCTCATATTCGGCTGACTGCCGCTAGAGGGCTCTTGGTGCGTCCACTTGGCGGTAATCGTCTTAGTCTCCGTATAAAACCGCACCGCTTGCTTCCCGTACGCGTGCAAATCGCCACGGAAGGACCCTCTCCATCCCGTAAACGAGAAAAACGGCAGCGGTACAGGAATCGGAATGTTAATACCCACTTGACCCACTTTGATTTCGCTCTGATATAAGCGTGCAGCGCCGCCACTTTGAGTGAAGATCGAGGTACCGTTGCCCAGCTGACAACGGTTGATTAAAGCGATAGCGTCTTCCAGTGTATCCACTCGCATGCAGCACAACACGGGACCGAAGATCTCCTCTTGGTAAATCGCCATCTCGGTAGTTACGTCCGCAAACAAGGTAGGACCGACCCAATTGCCATCAGGAAAGCCCTCAACCCGAACATCGCGTCCATCAAGCAAACAGCGAGCGCCTTGTGCGACCCCTTTTTCGATTAAACCGAGCACGCGCTGGTGTGCCGTTTTGGAAATGATAGGGCCATAGCTGGCTCCCGCGTCATTCCAAACACCTGGCCGCGCCGTGCTCATACGTTCTTGCAACTCGTCAACCCACTCGTAAGAATCACCCACAAATACGGCGACCGATATGGCCATACAGCGCTGACCAGCGGCGCCCACCGAGGCCCCAACCAAGGCGTTCAAAGTCGCGTTTTTATCGGCGTCCGGCATGATAACCATGTGATTTTTCGCGCCCATCATGCACTGCGCGCGCTTGCCGGCAGCGGTTGCCGTTTTGTATATGTGCTCACCCACCCGCGAAGAACCCACGAATGAAACCGCCTCGATATCAGGGTGATTCAATATCTGATCCACTTGCTCGGCCCCACCATGGACCATATTCAAAACCCCTTTAGGCGCACCCGCCTCGATAAAGAGTTCGATCAGGCGTACCGGAGTCAAAGGAACTTGCTCTGAGGGTTTCAATACGAAGGTATTGCCGCACGCGATCGCGAGGGGGAACATCCACAGTGGAATCATCGCGGGAAAGTTAAACGGCGTCACACCCGCAACCACGCCCAAAGGCTGAATGTAACTGTAGGTATCAATTCCGCCCGCAACATTGGCCACGGTCTCACCCATCATATTCGAAGGTACGTTGGCTGCCTGTTCGACCACCTCAATACCGCGCCATACATCGCCCTTAGCGTCTTCAAATGTCTTGCCCGTATCCTGCGATAAAATCTCCGCAAGTTCATCATGATGCTCTTTCAACAGTGCCTGATAGCGCATCATGAGGCGGGCGCGCTCAGCAACCGGTACGAGCCGCCACGTCTCAAAAGCCGCTTTCGCAGAAGCAACCGCTAAATCTACTTCGGTTGCTGTCGCCATTGGCACTTCCGCGAGAACCTGCTGATTAACCGGGTTAGTCACGGGCAATAGGGTATCCGAGCGACTTTGAACGAATTCACCATTAACAAAAAGCGGTACGCGTTTCATAAACTTGATCTCTAAATAAACTGTTATTGTTACGCTAACACGAGCGAAGTCACCATAACAGGTCGCATATTGCGATAAGCATGGATTATATTGTGAAAACGAGATAGGCTCAGCGCATGAGTTCTCCTTCGCAATGGCCGCTTCCAAAAGAGGGCGTTCGCATTCTGACGCCCTCTTTCATGAAAGCTCATCTCGCCTCCAATCCGATCAGCGCGGATCTATTCCCGACCGCTATGGGATACTACCCTCTGGCACGCGGTCATCAAATGGAGCGAAAAAAGCACGATGACTACCTACTGATTTACTGTGTTGAGGGTGCAGGCTGGCTCGAGACACCCTCGGGCGAAGCGCGTATCCAGCCCGGAGACATTATCGTATTACCGACCCCACTGAGCCACAGATACGGCTCGGATGCGAACAATCCCTGGAGTATTTACTGGGTTCACTACGAAGGGGATAAAGCTCTTAATTACACGGAGCATGTTTTCCAGCAGGCGTCGCAATACGTGTTCAACATCGCGGGGACATCAGGCTTCCGGTCCGCCTTTAATTCCCTTCTGGAGGTGGCGCGCACGGGCTACGAATCGAGCGCTTACTTAACGGTTGCGAATCGATTAAAGCTCCTACTCGTCGAGCTTGGACGAGCAAGAGAACGAGATGAAGCGCGACGCGGTTTTGATATTGACCATATTCAGGAGCTCATGCGATCGCGATTGCGAGGGCAGCTTTCACTCGACGAAATGGCTCAGGCCGCGTTCCTGTCGAAATTTCATTTTTCTAAAAGGTATAAAGCACTCACGGGCTACCCCCCGATACAGCACTTTCTGAATATGAAAATGGAGTACGCCTGTGAGTTGCTCGACGGGAGCGCCTTGAGTGTGAAAGCGATCGCGTGGGAACTCGGCTTCAAAGACCCCTTATATTTTTCACGTCTGTTCAAGCGTATTATCGGGAGCTCACCCTTGATCTATCGCCAGTCGGTCAAAGGATGACGCTCTTTACGATTGTGTCAAAACCGGAAGTCGGGTTAGCCTAAAATTTTTTAAGGAATACCAGTGTATAAATTCAGCGACAAATCCATTGCCTTTCAAGAGCAGCTCGCCAAATTCATGGAGCGCGAAATCTACTCTAATGAACCTGCGTACGAGCAGCAACTTAACGAGGCGACCAATCGCTTTGCCGCGCTCCCCTTGATGGACGAACTCAAAGAAAAGGCACAAGCGGAAGGTTTGTGGAATTTATTTGTCCCGCCATCGCATGGGGAATATACCGATTTTGGCGGTCTGAGTAATTTCGATTACGCGCCATTAGCGGAGCTCATGGGCCGTGTAAGCTGGTCCCCAGAGGTATTCAACTGCAACGCTCCTGATACCGGCAACATGGAAGTCTTCATGAAATACGGCAGCGAGGCACAAAAAGCACGCTGGCTCACACCATTACTCGCGGGTGAAATTCGTTCTAGCTACGCCATGACGGAGCCGCAAGTTGCCTCTAGCGACGCCACAAACGTCGAGCTCGAAATCCGCCGAGAGGGTGATGAATGGGTGCTCAATGGACGCAAGTGGTTTATCACGGGCGCCATGTACGAAAAAACTCAGATTTTTATTGTGATGGGCAAATCCGACCCGAACAACCCATCGCGCCATCTTCAACAATCCCAAGTGTTGGTGCCAAAGGGCACGCCGGGGCTCAATATTGTTCGGCCTCTGACGACGCTGGGATACGACGATGCTCCCTTTGGGCATGCCGAGTTGCGGTTTGAGAACTGCAGAGTACCTATCGAGAACATCCTGCTAGGCGAAGGCAGGGGTTTCGAAATTGCCCAGGGTCGCCTGGGCCCAGGTCGGATGCATCACTGCATGCGCTTGATCGGCTCGGCCCAACGCGCCCTTGAAATTACCTGCAAACGCGTCACGGATCGAGAGACATTCGGGCGAAAACTGAGTGAGCATCAATCGGTACTGGAAGACTTAGCCGACTGCTTCATCGACATCGAACAATCCCGCTTACTCGTTCTGAAAGCCTGCCATAAAATGGACAAAGTGGGAGCCAGAGACGCCAGGGACTTAATCGCCGCGGCAAAAATCTCAGTGCCACGAACCGTTCAGATCGTGCTAGACAAGTGTATGCAAATGCACGGAGCGGGCGGACTCACAGGGGATACCTTCCTAGCGGAAGCGTTCAACTACGCACGCTGGTGTCGCCAAGCCGATGGCCCAGATCAGGTGCACCAAATGGCACTGGGCAAACAGCTCGTTAAGGCCATGGGCTAGTGGCTAGTGGCTAGTGGCGAGACTTTAGTACAGGCGAGCGAGTCGACTTATTAAGTCATCTTCGCTTGCCGCCCCCATTAAAGCATCCAGCGAGGCAACGACGACTTTTTTGAACGAGGCATCTGTCGCAATCGCGCTAGGCACAACAGCAGAGACAGCCAGTACGCGTTCGACCCAAACAGCCCGATCGTCATCGACACAAAATGCCATCTGATCCGCCAGTGGATCGTTTACTGGGTAGGGCGCGGCATCATGCGGAGCTCCGCGATGATGAATAAGCCAGCATGCAAAGGCCAGAGCAGTAACCGGTGACTCTTTGCCTTGGGCGCTACGCTCGGTAACGCCGTTCAACCAGCGCTGCGGAATTTTTTGTGATCCATCCATCGCGATTTGAGCTAGACGATGATTCAAACTGTCATTGGCAAAGCGAACCAGCAAGGCCTCACAGTAGGAATTGAGATCCACATCCACGGAAATCGTGGGAATCGCTTCCGCAAAATACGCACGCACCAAAGCCAGCAGAACGGGATCAGCCACCGCTTGATCCACGGTGGAATGGCCCAGCATCAGGCCGGCATAGGCTAAAATGGAATGCGCACCGTTGAGCAATCGTAACTTCATCGTCTCGTACGAAGCGACATTCGCCACCATCGTCACACCATCGTGCTCCCAGTCAGGGCGACCCAGCGGAAAACAGTCTTCAACAACCCATTGAGAGAACTGCTCCGTTATAACCGCTAAGTCATCGCGGTAGCCCAGCACTGACGCCGCGCGGCCTAAAGCTGCCTCATCAACCGCCGGCACAATCCGATCAACCATACTGGATGGAAAGGCAAGGTCGGCTAGCCAGCGGCAGGCTTCAGGGGTATGCCGCTCGGCCAAGGCCATCACGGCTGTCCGCGCGCGCGCGCCGTTGTGGGGTATATTGTCACAAGACAATACCGTAAAGGCAGCTAAACCAAGCTCACGACGCCTTAAAAGGGCAAGTAACAGCAGCCCAGGTACGGATCGCGGCTCAGCCAGAGAAACCCAGTCCGCCGCAATCGCAGGATCATCCATGTTCAGCTCGAGACCCGAGGGTTTTAAACCGTAGCCTTTTTCCGTTACGGTAAGAGTCACTATAGCCACTGAGGGCAAACACAGTCTGGCTAATAGCTCACTTCGACTTTCGCCAGCGAAAAGCGCCTCACAAATCGATTCCACCTGCGTGACTGTGGACGTTTGGGAATTTTGATACGCCACCACCGCATACCGGTGATTGGCCGCGCTCAGGGCATCACATATGGCCTTATTGGACCGAATGTTTGCCGCGCAAATATCCCATCGGTCGTCACCTGTTCGAACCCGATATGATTGAAGATACACAGCTTGATGGCCTCGGTGAAAGGCCCCAAGACCAATGTGAACAATCCCTGGCGCGGGCATGATCAGGCCGTACGCTGTTTCAGGGTAGAGACCGTGTGTATAACGCCTCTCAGTTCGGCGAGTCCGCGCATTCGGCCAGCATAGGAATAGCCCGGCCGCGTCGTATTCGCCTCACGATCAATATCCATCGTGTGCCCATGGTCCGGCCGCATTGGGATTTGTGGCTGCGAAGACTGACTCATACGCCGCGCCGACTCTTCTTCGAGCAGCGCATCGACAATTCCAACGATGTCGTTATCGCCATCAAGATGCTCAGATTCAATGAAAGAACCGTCTTGCTCTTTCTTAATATTACGCAGATGGACAAAGTAAATTCGATTTGCGAACTGACGCACCAGCGAGACCAGATCCGCATCAGCCCGAGCACCAAAACTGCCTGCACACATAGTGATGCCGTTAGCCTGACTCTCTAAATGCTCTGTAAGCAGAGCTGCATCACGCGCCGTTGACATAACACGAGGTAAGCCGAATAAGGAAAACGGTGGATCATCCGGATGAATGGCCATGACGACTCCGGCCTCTTCAGCGACGGGGATCACTTCATCCAAAAAGGCAAACAAGTGCCCTCGGTAGGTATCGTCATCAAACTGGGCGAATTTTTGAATCGCTTCTTTGATACCGGCCTGGTCGTAAGAGCCTTCTCCACCGGGCAAACCCGCAATAATATTCCGCTCTAATGCCTCTATTTCTTCAGGAGACATTGCCTGAAAGCGCTTCTCGGCCTTTTGCAAAATGGGCTCTGGATAAGATGTTTCTGCGCCTGGCCGTTTGAGAATGTATCGGTCGTAGGCGGTAAAGTCAGTCATCTCAAACTTAAGGGCCACGCTGCCATTCGGAAGCTTGTAAGACAAACTCGTACGCGTCCAATCAACAACCGGCATAAAGTTGTAGCAAACCGTTCGAACATCGGCCGCACCCAAATTACGGAGGGAGACTTTGTAGTTCTCGATCATCCGTAAATAATCGCCTGTTCGCGATTTAATGTCGTTGTGGACCGGTACCGACTCAACAACAGACCACACCAGACCGGCCGCTTCGATGATACGCTTGCGCTCTAGGATATCCTCTAAAGGCCATGCCTCTCCGGTTGGTATGTGGTCCAAAGCCGATACGATACCAGTCGCACCCGCCTGACGAATCTGGGATAAAGACACCGGATCATCGGGACCAAACCATCGCCACGTTTCTAACATTGCACTTCACCTTCAAATTGGTAAGACGCTACCGTCAACAGCCAAATTATCGGTCAAGTGGCCTTACCAATCAAGTGATTTATCAAATATGTGGTCTTAGGTCGAGCCCGGCTCGCTTTCTACGACCTGAGCAAGCACGCGCCCTAAATGGGCATGCATCGCTTCACGCGCACCCTTGGCATCGCGTTTGCGAATGGCTTCGTAGATTTTTTGGTGATCCTCAATAGAGGGGAGCACGCCGCTTCTGCGCTGCTGCTCATGGAAAAATAGGCTCATTTCGGAGGTAGTGCGCCACTCCCACAAACGCTCCACCATTGCCGCAAGCGCACTGTTTTTAGAGGCCATTGCGATCAGTGTATGAAAGGCTTCATCCGCATCTTCGTGAGCTGGCGAGACTTCGTTCTCGCGAGCAATATCCTGCAGCGCCCCGGCAATCAGCGCTATATCTGTCTCATTGGCCCGCTCTGCCGCGAGGGCCGCGGTTTCGCCCTCGATGAAGTAACGCGCCTCAATGAGCTCTAAGGGACCGGGCCCGTCATCTGGCATCAGCTTGGAAGTCATATCGGCCTGGGGAGACTTTACGTAAACCCCAGAGCCCGACCGAATCTCGACCAAATCGGCAATCTCCAGGGCAATCATCGCCTCACGGATTGTGGGTCGACTGACCCCAAATAGACCGGCTAAGTCGCGCTCTGATGGCAGGCGCTCCCCAATACCAATCTCACCCGACCTAATTTTATCGGCGAGCTGTTCAGCCACTCGCAGATATAGACGCTCTTGTTTGATTGACTGGATTTTCATACTTGAGTTCATTAAATAGACTCTACAATCATACCCTAAACCCAGCGCGACCAAAGCAATTTAAGGTGTTTTTCAAAAACCGGAGCGAAGGCTTGTAGCGTTTAGAGCTTGCGGCAAACCGACTCACTCATTCATCACCCTGGGCCAGTCGGATGCCACCGATCACTAACCGTCGTGTTGATAAATAACTCCCCTTATCGCTCACCGGACTAAGGCATCCAATCTGAATTGGAAGACTTGAAGCTCGGTGATCCGGCACAGCGCGTCCGGTCATGTGGCCTGACCAGATGAGGGTAGCTAAATAAACGGTAGCAAGCAAGCCCCTGCTGACGATCCGATCGCGAGGCGTCGCCGTCCTGGCTAACAATGAACGACGGACTGGACTGAATTAAACTGAGCTGAACTGAACTGGGAAGTGTACCCAACTTGAGAGACGCCGCCTGCCTTAAAAAGCAGACAGCGTCACGGCCTACTCCGATAGGCTCTTGGTCGCTTTCAGGCCGCAACCCTCAACCACATCGAATTGTGCCAGACGCGACTTAGAATCCACGCCACGACAATATACCTGCATGCTCTGACCCAAAGCAAAACGACGCGTCGTGGAAGTCAGACTGGCCGTCCATTTATCGAAGCTGAACTTCTCTGGATCTTTGCGCAAATCGACAAACCCTTCCAAGCCAGAACCATCCAAACGGATCGATAAGCCACTGCTGCTAATTTGTGCAACACTGGCATCCAATATGCAGTCTTTTTTGAAGCCGGTAATGCGCTCAAGGTATCGACTAACGAGCCATCTCTCTGCGTAGACACACGCATCACGAGCCGTCTGTATCCGCTCAGCAATGACATTCAAATCGTCTTGGGATAACGCCACCATCGCGCGCTTTCTCAAAATAGATTTAATTTGCCGGTGTACCAACAAATCCGCGTATTTGCGCAACGGCGAGGTGCAGTTAGTGTACACGGGTAGAGCCATTCCCATATGCGGGCCCGACGCAACCGACAACACAGCTCGTGTGAGCAACCGGTTTACCATACTACGCAGGGGCAACTCATGCTCGGCTGTACTCAATCCCGACATGATTTCGCGGTATCCCGCCACCTCACTCAGGGCGTGAACGCTCAATTCTGGAGCGAAGCGCTCTAGAAACTCCGACACCTCTTCATAACGATCGGAACGAAACCCTTGATGCACGATGAAAGGACCAGAGCAGCTGTACTCTTGTAAAAACAGCGCCGCACATCGGTTAGCCACCACCATGCATTCTTCGACCATCTTTTGCGAGGTCAATTTTTCATAGGGTTCGATGCTTTCAATTTGTTTATCGTCATTCAACACCCAGCGGAACTCTTGACGATCCTCCATGACCAGCTCTACCCTGGCACGCCGCTCCCGCAAAACACGATACAGCTGATACAGAGCTTCAACGGCAGAAGTATGCATCACGGGATCTTCATTGTTACCCGACAGATAACGATCAACCGCGTAATAGCTAAGCTTGCCATGCGATTGAACAATCGCCTCTAGAAATTCAAAGGATGTAATCTCGCCATCGTTATTTATGTCGGCCTTCAAGACCAATGCAGGCCGCCGCTCACCCTCTGCTAACGCGCAAGTTTGCTGCGCCAGAGCCTCTGGCATCATCGGCACAACGTCCCCATGGAAGTAGACCGAGGTCGCGCGTTCGGCGATGGCAGCATCTAGCTTTGAGCCAAGCTCAACGTAATCAGAGGGATCTGCAATCGCGACATAGAGTGTCCAGCCTGCCGGGGTCGTTTCCGCGTAGAGGGCATCGTCAATGTCTTGCGTTTTAGCAGCGTCAATCGAAACGAAACCCAGCGAAGTCAAGTCAACACGGCCCTTTGTATCGAACCCACGCTCGATACTGGCTTGCGCTTCTTTTAGAACGGCCGGAGGCCACTCGTCAGACAGCCCATAACTCGCGATCGCATATTGGTTCTCGACACCGGGAGACGCATCGCTACCAAGCACTTTCAAGACTTTTGCTTGGGGTTTGCCATCCTTAATGGGATGCTTGAGAATCGCGCACCGAACATGATCGCCCGCTTTAGCCCCATTGCGGGCGTGCGGAGGCACAAACAGCCAGCGCGTCAGAGTGCCGCAGTCTGGTTGAATAAAAAACGCTTTGCCTTTGGTCAAGCAGGTTCCAACAAAGGAACCCAAGGGACTCGTGACAAGTTTTTCGATATCGGCGACCGGTTTTCCTTCGCGACCCGGGTGAACGCACACGCGTGCGCGGTCACCTGGTAGTACTTTTAGCATTTCTTCGGGCGGTATAAACACTTCCCGCCCGTCGTCTAGTACGGCAAAACCGTAACGAGATTGAGTGCCCTTAATCGTTGCCTCAACTCGTTCTTTTTCCGCCTCCATCTGCGATTTCAGGCCTTTTAAGCTGGCCAACGCATCTTTATCTAACATGGAGAGCTGATCACAAAAAAGAAAAAGCATAGCTGAAAAACAGCGCACTGTCAGTGCTTAAAAACCGGTTTTCGCAAATTCTTAAAAAAGCGATGCTTGCCGCTTGACAGGGTGGGACACAGGAAAGAGACTCGAACTAACGCTCATTCCAAAAGGAAGATCGCATGCCCAAAACGAACACGCTTCGTTCGACCCCCAACCCACTAAAGTCCGTCACCCGCAAAACCTACGTCCTAGACACCAACGTACTACTGCACGACCCCCATGCCATAACCGCATTTAATGAACACCAAGTCGTTATCCCAATGACCGTACTCGAAGAGCTTGATGATATTAAGGATCGGCGGGATAAAACCGTGAGTCGCGAAGCACGAATCGCCATCAACCTGATTGAGAAGATCGTGGAAGGGGCTACCCCGGCCGAACTTCAAGCGGGTGTCGACATCCCAGGAAGTTCGATCAGCGGACCTCTGGGGTCGCTCTCAGTGTATGCGGATCAGGCAATAGACGATGACGATAGCCTGCCATTCCTAAGTGTTAAAGAAGCGCACAGTAACGACAATCGAATTATCAATGTCGCATTGCGCCTTCAGGCTCAATCAAGCGATGCCCTTGTTTGCTTGGTCACGAAAGACATCAACATGCGCATCAAGGCGAAAGGCTCAGGCCTACTGCACGTTGAGGACTATCGTCGAGATAAGGTCTTAGACGATATCGACTTACTCGCACGTGGCTGGTCTAAAATTGAGGGGGACTTTTGGTCTGGCGTATCCGAAGTCGAGACGATACGCGAGTCAGACACGACGCTGTACCGAGTGCCGAAAGACGTCTTAGACGAACCCTACCCAAATCAATTTATCTTTGATGATCAAGAGTTCATTGCTTGCGTCAAACGTTTAGACAGCGACTACGCTTACTTGCGCGTTGAAGACCGCCACCATTTGATGAATCGACAGTTTTGGGGCCTATCCCCTCGTAACCTCGAACAGGCGATGGCCATGTCGCTGCTCGACGATCCCAATATTGATATGACTGTTCTGACCGGCCCAGCAGGCTCGGGTAAAACGCTGCTTGCATTAGCATATGGGCTGCACGCGATCCTTGAGGGGCGCAAATACAGCAAACTGATCGTTGCCCGCAATACTCCTCCCATGGCCGAGGATATTGGCTTTTTACCGGGCACAGAAGAGGAAAAAATGGCGCCGTGGCTTGCCGCCTTCGACGACAACCTGGAAATCTTACACGGTGCAGATGAATCGACCACCGGGTCGATCGAATACGTGAAAGAGCGTGCCAACATTCAGTTTAAGTCCCTGAACTTCATGCGCGGCCGATCCTTCAATAACGCCTACATCATAATCGATGAAGCGCAAGGCCTTACTCAATTCCAGCTCAAATCCATCATCTCTCGGGTCGGCGCGGACTCTAAGATTGTTGTGCTGGGGAACTTGGCACAAATTGATAACAAATACATTTCACCTTTGAGCTCGGGCCTCACCTACCTGGTTGAGAAAAGCAAAGCCTACCCGCACGCGGGGATTATGACGATTGGGGGCATAGTGCGGTCGCGCTTGGCCGCCTTTGCCGAAGAGCAACTCTAGGAAGACTTCTAAAAAAAGACAGCGGTAAGGGTAGGCGAGCTCAGCTCGCCGCTTTCATCTGCTCCAACACCCTTGCCATATTGGTTCGGACAACATCGATCGCCTTCATGGGGCGCACCATCACCTTGAAATCGACAATCTTGCCTTCGTCGTTCCAGCGAATCATATCCACGCCATTCACATGCAGGCCATCGAGTTCTAATTCAAACTCTAGGACCGCATCGCGATCTCCAACCACCTCGCGTATGTAGCGGAATGAATCGTTGGCCAGAACCTGAAACGCAGCCGCAAGGTAAGCGTGCGTGATTTGGCGCCCTCGCTGAGGGGTGTGAACCACAGGTGAATGAAAGACAACTTCGTCCGCCAACAGTGCGTGCAGCCCTTCTGAGCTGTGATTTTCCATGAGTTTATGCCATTCGTTTATCATATTTTAACCCCCGCAGAACTCTCTGGACTCACTTAGCAACGGTCGGGAAGCGGGCTGTGGCCGCAGGCTTTATCAACCGCATCAAAGCGCCCCAATTCGTTGTATCGAATCATCGATTGTATCTCGCTTACATACTCTGCGCCACGCGTTGAGTACGATGTCAAACCCTCTGCCAGCGCGACCCCTTTGGGCTCACTCAGTTTGGCACGTTGCCTTGCACGTATATCGCGCAAACCTTGATAGGCATCACCCGTATTCAAATTACGCACGTAAGCTTCTACAGAGGCAGAGACCGATCTAAAAGATCGAACCTCGTAAGTTTGCCCTGCAGGGCGACCCTTAGGCACCATCCCACAGCCCGGGGTAAAACACCACTGCCCAAAAAAGGCATTGCCCTCTCTCGCAAAGCGAGATCGGCCCCAGCTACTCTCATTTGCGGCTTGCGCTAACAGCAAGCTCACCGGCACCGCATCGACTCGGGAAAGTAAGCCCGCCACATCGGATGAATCAACTCCGTAGTCATTGGCCAAGCGCTTCAAAGTCCTTCTATCCCACCAACCAACATCGGAACCTTCAGCTTGTATGGCCAACAATCGCGCTCGGTCTTTCAGCACACTGGCATTCGCACGTTCAGCGAGCGGCCTAAGATAAGCAAAAAACGCTGCTTTTCGTTCGCGAACATCCTCAATGGCCGCAAAATCGGGTTTCGGGGGTTCAGCTTCTTGGCAAGCCGCCAAGCCGAACATGAGTAAAACCCATAGCCACCGCCGCTCAGCTTTTGAAGTAGTGTGCATGATTGTCATTCTCTTTATTTGGATCACTCGGGAGTCTAACCTCGCAAACAGCAAAATCAGAACAAAAATAATGCCACTTTTCATGTTACAGTCGGTCGGAGCCTCCACTTTATAGCTGGGAAGATACGCGCATTAATGGACACCAAACCAGATTTAAACGGCATCATCACTCTTGATACACACTATGTAAGCCAAGGTATCGCTGCCGCCTACCTCTTAGAAAGCAAGGGTAAATACGCCCTAATTGAAACTGGAACGGCCCCGCAAATAGGTCAGATGCTGGCTCAACTAAAGAGCGCAAACGTTGATTTGAGCGCCATTGAGCTAATTGTCCCTACGCACGTTCATCTGGATCACGCGGGTGCAGTGGGTCACTGGGCAAATTTGTTGCCGCATGCAAAAGTGTTTTGTCACCCAAGAGGACTCAAACATCTGCTGGACACAAGCGCACTAGAGTCATCGGCCAGAGCGGTTTATGGAGAAGCCTTTGACACCTTATACGGCACGCTGCGGCACGTTCCTGCAGATCAAATATGCGCGTTACACGATGGCGAATCGCTGGCACTCAATGGACGAGTATTGCTTGCCCGTCATGTGCGAGGACACGCCGACCATCACCTGTGCATTTGGGACGAGCAAAGTCGCAGCTGGTTCACTGGCGATGCTTTCGGCATAAGCTACGCTCATCTACGCAAAGGTACTTGGCCTTTCAGCCTGCCTGCAACCACACCAACGCAATTTGACCCGGAGCTTGCCAGCACTGCAATCGACGCCCTATGTTCAGTAAAACCAAAATGGATCTACCCAACGCACTTCGGGCGGATGCCCTTTGATTTGAGAACAGCAGAGACCTTGAAATCACAGTTAAATGCCTACGCTCGGTTGAGCGCTCCTGAAGACGCGTTAAAAGCAATACAGGAAATCACGCTTGAACATCTGCTCACCTGCATGAGGCGCGACACTGCAGAGCAATGCTTAACGGGCCTATCAGCCGATCTCGAACTCAACTCTCAAGGTGTGGTTTATCGCATTCAGAAACTCAGGCAGAAAAGAGCTCAAAATCACTCAGACGCGCTCACATAAGAGACCCAAAAACCGATATACTGGCGAAGCGGTATCGATTTCAAAGGCTAACTATGTCCAGCATATTCATTTTGATTCAACATCTGCTTCCACAGCATTTCCTATCACGACTGGTCGGCAGACTGGCTGAACTTAAACGGCCGCAGTGGCTAAAAAACAAGCTCATCACATTATTTGTTAAGCGCTACAAAGTGGACATGACAGAGGCCTTTGCGCCCTATCCCGAAGCCTACGCCAATTTCAATGAGTTTTTTACCCGCGAACTCAAGCCGGGCGCCCGCCCACTGGCCGATGCAGACGTATTAAGTCCAGCAGATGGCGCCATAAGTCAATTTGGAAATATCGAAGAAGACCAAATTTTCCAGGCCAAAGGTCGGCATTTTTCTGCGAAGGCTTTGCTCGGCAGCGAAGACTGGGCTGAGCAGTTTGAAAACGGAAGCTTCATGACCGTTTACTTAAGTCCTAAAGATTACCACCGCGTTCATATGCCACTGGATTCGACTTTGAAAGCAACCCGCTACATTCCCGGTGATCTCTTCTCTGTTAATAAAGTTACTGCGGAAAATGTCGACAACTTATTTGCCCGTAATGAGCGGCATGTTTGTTTGTTCGAAACCGAATTTGGCCCTATGGCCATGGTACTGGTCGGCGCCATGATCGTGGCGGGCATCGAAACCACTTGGGAAGGCCAAGTTGCGCCACCCGGGAATCAGGTTATCACCCGCCAATACCAAACGCCTAAAGACCAGATCACGCTTCAGCAAGGTCAGGAGATGGGTCGGTTTAAACTGGGATCTACTGTAATCCTGCTCTTTGGCCAAGACGCCATTGCGTGGGAGACATGGTGCCAAGCCGACGCCGAGGTCAGAATGGGCGAATGCATCGCGTCGCGGGGGTGAAATTTGACAGATTCTTGGCTTGCGATAATCGCAACACCTAATCACGAAAACGACTCAAGCAAACAAAGCCTCAGGTAATTGAACAATCAGGCTTTACTGAGGCTTGTCGGCGTCCAAGGTGTCGCACAAAATTTGATAGCTTTTAAATCGAGCCTCGGTTATCGCCCCTGCCTCTATTGCTTTGCGCAAGGCGCAGCCGGGTTCCTGCTCGTGCTTGCAGTCTCGAAATTTACAGTGCCCTAAAAACGGGCCAAACTCAATAAAACCGCGTTCGAGCTCACTGCGTTGCATGTGCCAGAGCCCAAACTCTCGAATCCCCGGGGAATCAATCAGTACACCCCCTTTACTCAGATGAAACAAGCGCGCGGTCGTGGTGGTGTGCTGCCCCTTTTGATTAAACTGGGACAACTCGCTGGTTCGCAAGGCCGCTTCGGGGAGCAAGGAATTAACCAGTGACGACTTGCCCACCCCCGATTGACCCACAAAAATACTCACTCTTTGATCTAGCTGCTGCACTAAATCACCTAAATCGGCTCGATTGGCACTGGTACGCAACACTCGATATCCCAGCACTTGATATGGCGCAATGAGTGCCTCAAGGGTTTCAGCCCGATCCGGGTCCGCTAGCAAGTCTATTTTGTTCAAAAGTAATATCGGCTCGATATCCGCCGTCTCGGCCGCGACCAAATAACGATCGATCAGATCGGCATAAGGTTCCGGCTCAGGCGCGATTACGATAATAACCTGGTCGATATTGGCAGCTACGGGCTTCAGACCTGTGTAGGGGTCTGGACGCTTTAGAATAGTGGTGCGATCCAAAAGAGACACTATGACGCCAGCATGCTCCCCCGCCCTGAACACCACGCGATCGCCAGTAACAAGAGCAGGCAGATTGGCTCGAACAAAACAGCGCTGACGGCTACGATCCGCCGACTCGACTTCAACTTGAACGCCAAAATGAGCGGTGACGAGACCTTCTTGCTCATATCCAAGCTCACCGCCTGTGAGCATTTCATCAGCCACATCGGCACGCCGTTTAGCGCGCTCGACTCGCTCGGATTGAATTTTCTGGATCCGCCAAGTCTGCTGCTTACTGAGTTTTCGCTTACCCAATGGCGACCTCGTTCGACATTAACGCTAGCACGTCAGCATCGTATCTCGATAGTAACGGAGTTCCGCTATCGATTCTCGAATGTCATCCAAGGCTAAGTGAGCTCCTTTTTTCGCAAAACCTGCGGCGATGTCGGGCGCCCAGCGCTGGGCCAGAATTTTGAGGGTACTGACATCCAAGTTGCGATAGTGAAAATAACACTCGAGCACTGGCATGTGGCGCGCCATAAACCGACGGTCTTGACAGATCGTATTGCCGCACATAGGCGATTTCCCCGCGGGAACCCAGTCCTTTAAAAACTCGATTGTCAGCTCACATGCTCGCATCTCATCGATCGGACTGGCCTGCACCCGGGCAACCAAGCCCGACTCGGTGTGATGGCTCGTATTCCACTCATCCATCGCAGCGAGCACTTCGGCAGGCTGATAAATAGCAATAACGGGGCCCTCGGCCAGCGTATTCAACTCCGAATCGGTAACGATGGTCGCAATCTCAATTACTCGATCGCTGTCGGGCTCCAAACCCGTCATCTCCATATCAACCCAAATCAGGTTGCTCTCAGACACTGTACTCATTCTTGGTTATCTCATATTCGTGACAGATCAGTAACCTCGACTACGATGAGGTCCAGGCTCGCTCGTATAAAGTGACAATTTCATCTTGGGTTGGAATCCTCGGGTTATTACCGGGAGAGCCTGAAGCAAGCGCCTGCTCAGCCATAAGTTCAAGGGAATTCACCCAGTGATCTCGATTAATACCGTAGGACTGCGGGCTCGGAACCGACAGTTCCTGACGCAATCGCTGCAGACCCTCTACCAAAGCTGAGCACGCCACTGAGTCTGTTGATGTGGAACCGGCAAAGCCCATATGCCTAGCCGCATGCGCATATTTAGCAGGCGCCCCATCGATCGACCACTCCGTGACGGTAGGTAGGAGCATCGCGTTGCTCATCCCATGAGGCACATGATAATGCGCACCGATAGGCCGACTCATTCCATGAATGAGCGTAACCGAGGCGTTAGCAAAGGCGACACCACCTTGATTCGCCGCGAGCATCATAGCTTCGCGTGCTTCGCGGTCATTGGGATCGGCACAAGCTCGCGGCAAGAATTGAACAACCCCGCGCATAGCATCAAGAGCGATAGGGTCCGTAAAGCCGTTGGCCTTGCGACTGACAAAAGCCTCAAGAGCATGGCATAAAGTATCCAGCCCGGTATCGGCGGTGAGGCGGTAAGGCATCTGCATGGTGAGCTCATAGTCAACCAGTGCAGCCACAGGCATCAGTGCCAAGCCCACCCACAGCATTTTCTCCTGCGTTTCCGTATCTGTTATTACAGCGAATCGCGTAGCTTCTGAACCCGTTCCCGCGGTTGTGGGTATGGCCACAATGGGTAACCCGCAGTCCAAGCTGTAGGGCACCTTATACTGCCGCATGGGCTCGGGAAGCCCTTGCATGGCCGCCATTGCTTTGGCGGTATCCATAGCGCTCCCGCCACCGATCGCAATCAGACCGTCGTATGGCGCGGCATCCAAATGCCGCAGACCCGCGCGCACGGAATCCGTGGTTGGATCTGGAACACACTCAGAAAAAATGGCGTCTTCAGAGATAAGGCCCGAAACCGACCCGCAGATCCGATCAAAGAATGCGCAACTTCGCACAAACGAATCGGTTACCACTAAGGGCCGTTTGATACCCAGTTGAGCTAAAACGAGCGGCAAATCGGAACTGGAGCCTCCGCCAATTCGAAGAATCCGAGGAAGATTTATAGTCGCGATCATGTTTAGCCGTTGCGCTTACTGAATATCAATCAAGTGTACTTCAAAAATCAGAGCTGTATTAGGGGGAATAACTCCGCCCGCTCCCTGCTCGCCATAGGCCAGGTGAGGTGGTGCAAAAACACGCCATTTGTCGCCAACAGACATAAGCTGTAAAGCTTCCGTCCAGGCGGGAATAACTTGCGTAACACCGAAGGTCGCCGGCTCGCCTCGCTGGATTGAGCTATCGAATACAGAGCCATCGATGAAGGTTCCGTGATAGTGCACAACAACGGTTGAATCACGTGTGGGGCTGTTTCCGTCCCCCGCTTCAAGCACTTCATACTGAAGCCCACTATCGGTCGTCGTCACCCCGTCTCGTGCTGCGTTTTGCGTCATGAATTGATCTGCTACGGCATTTTGGGCCGCGCTTTGCTGAGCTTGCTTGGCTTGTTGCTTAGCTTGGATGGCTTGATAGGCAGGATTCAAATCCTCGTCCGATAAAGCACTTTCCCCTGTACTGAACCAGTCTCGGATACCCGCCACCACGGCGTCTATATCCATACCCTCAAATTGATTTTTTCGCAGCTGATCACCGAATTGCAAACCAAAACCGTAGCTGACTTTTTGTTCATCTGTGCTCAGCTGAGCCGCACTGCTCTCCGCCATGTTCTCTCTCCCAACGAATGAGCGGTCACCTTAGCAAGATCCGAGAATAATGGCGAGCCGTGCAACTCAATCGGGATCGAACAGCAAGACCTCCGCTTTTAATTGGACACCCGCTGTATTGCACTCACAGACTTCCGAGTTCCAAATGTAGCGGGGCTCAACTTCAAACCAAAGATAGTCACGCCAAAACGACCTCCGCCAAGTAAAACTCACCGTTTTCGTTGCGTCAGTTAAGGAAGGGGAACCCAAGCCAGCCAAACCCACAGACCATCGCCGACCGATTTCCCCGACACCATCACCTTGTATCGAACGCAACTGCAGCACACTTCGCCAGCGGGCCTCTTCGCGCCCAAGCGATGTATCTATACGGTTTCGCCAACGCAGCGAACTGGAATTTGTAAGCGTACGATCAATGGCGATATCCGTAACCGTATCCCAGCCTTCACTGTTGTAATCGAAACGATGGTAGCCTCTCAATGCTACGGATCGGGACAAAACAACCGAACGCCTGAACCGCACACCCGGGCGCACCCCTGAGTCTCTCCAGTGCGCTGTTAAATCCAGCTTCCATGCGTCATTGTCGATCCAATGCCACCGCAGAGCCACCTGGGTTTCGTTAAATCCCTCACCGAGAAGCGCTTTTGGATCTGATTCATCGGGCTGATCATCCTCGAACAAAAGCTCCAGCCGTTCGTTAAATCTAGGGAGATGAAGACTACCCCGAATTCTAAAGCTGGTTTGCGTTGCGCTCTCCGCATACCAAAGTGTACGACCTATCACTCTCATGTAATTGTGCGCTAAGGCATCAGGATCCGCTTGTGGATCACCAAAATATCCATCAAACCAGAGAGCAACAGCGTCTACTTTTTCCTGCGCAACGTGGCGCGCATTATCGAACCATTCATCTTGATTCGCTTGAACACTAGGGCATGCAAACACACAAACAACCGTGCAAG
>Ga0255753_1002025_pt1 | contig 23001 bp, 25 predicted proteins | sample 041ome_10_FD_179953 | JGI IMG/M metagenome (GOLD analysis project Ga0255753, IMG submission 179953) | Coastal salt marsh microbial communities from the Groves Creek Marsh, Skidaway Island, Georgia - 041412US metaG (version 2) | ecosystem: Environmental > Aquatic > Marine > Intertidal zone > Salt... | reverse complement strand
AGCCAGCAGCTAAGAAAAAGCCAGCAGCTAAGAAAAAGCCAGCGGCTAAGAAACCAGCAGCTAAGAAACCAGCAGCTAAGAAAAAGCCAGCAGCTAAGAAAAAGCCAGCAGCTAAGAAAAAGCCAGCAGCTAAGAAATAATCAAATAAAACATATCTCTATTAAAAACCAAGCATTTGCTTGGTTTTTTTTTATAATTACATATGGATTTTAAAAACTATAACCGCATACGAGAAGAAATACAGATTTTTGAAGAAAATCATAATAGAAAAATCAGTTTAATTGCTGTGAGCAAAAAACAATCGATTGAAAAAATTAACAATTTAATCGATTATGGTCACTTAGATTTTGGAGAAAATTATGTACAAGAGGGAGTGGATAAAATTAAAACTATTTCAAACCCTTCTCTTATTTGGCACTTCATTGGCCCGATACAAAGCAATAAAACAAAGCTAATAACAGAACATTTTAATTGGGTTCATAGCATTGATCGGTTAAAAATATATGAAAGAATAAAAAATGAGGCGAATAGCTTAAGGAAAAGAATCAACTTTCTAATCCAAATAAATATTAGTAAAGAAAATACAAAAAGTGGTATTAATATCAATGATCTTGATGGAATTTTAAATGGTATTGATCCAAGCGATGATTACCTATGTTTTAGAGGAATTATGGCTATTCCAAGCAATACCTCAAATATAAACCTCTTAGAAAAAGAATTTTCGCTTTTAAATAAAGCTTATATTTCTTTGAAAGAGCGTTTTCATACCGTTGACACATTATCCATGGGAATGTCTAATGATTATCATTTGGCAATGGATCATGGCTCAACAATGATAAGAGTTGGATCTAAAATTTTCGGAGAACGTATATGACAAAAATAACATTTGTTGGATGTGGAAATATGGCGCAAGCTATGATTTCTGGTCTTCGTGCGTCAAAACAAAAATTTCACATATACGTGATAGAAAAAAATAAAGAATTAAAAAATAAGATTCAACAAGAACTAAAAGTTGAAATTATCGATAATCTAGATCATCTTCAAACCGATATTGTTATCTTATCTGTTAAGCCTAAAGATATAGCTGTGGCGTGTAAAAACCTTAATGTAGATGACTCCGTTGTAATTAGTATCGCTGCAGGTATAGGACTAGACACAATAAAGAACCATCTTAACGGACACCAAAAGCTAGTCAGGGTTATGCCTAATTTAAATGCATTTGAGGGCAAAAGTATTAACGCTATTTACTTTGATGCACTCATTGAACCTGAGGATAGAAAAATTATAGACAGCATATTTTCTAGTATTGGTCATAATATTGTTTTTAATGATGAATCAATGATCGATCAATCGACTGCTGTTTCAGGAAGTGGTCCAGCATATGTTTTTTACTTAATGCAATCATTTATTGAAGCAGCGAATAAGATTGGCCTTCCATTAGAAGAATCCAAGAAGCTGGTTTATGAAACATTTGCAGGCGCATGTGCTACTGCTAAAAAAAATCTTGATGATCTTGATATATTAATTGAAAACGTTTCATCTAAAGGTGGTACAACAGAGGCTGCAATAAAAACATTTGATGAAAGAAATTTAAAAGAAATTTTTAATCAAGCGGTAAAAAATGCATACAGCAGAGCGCTTGAAATAAATCAAGAAAATAAAAATTAATCAATGAAAAAAAAGAACATTATTGTTGGTTTATCTGGAGGTGTTGATTCTGCAGTTACTGCACATATTCTAAAACAACAAGGACATAATGTACGCGGTTTGTTTATGAAAAACTGGGAAGCGGATGATGACGATGAGTATTGTTCTAGTAAGCAAGACTTAATTGATGCCATAAGTGTTGCTGAGAAAATTGGTATCGACATTGAAATTGTTAATTTTGCAAAAGAATATAAAGAAAAGGTATTTAACCTTTTTATAGATGGTTTAAAAAAGGGCTTTACTCCAAACCCTGATATTCTGTGTAACTCAGAAATTAAGTTCGAGGCTTTTTTAAATCATGCAATGCAACTGGGTGCTGATTATATTGCAACAGGGCATTATGCTGATGTTGTTGAGAAAGATGGTTTATTTTATCTTTTGAAAGGTATGGACTCGACAAAAGATCAAAGTTACTTTTTACATAAACTTAACCAACAACAGTTATCCAAGTCAATTTTTCCTTTAGGAAAAATATTAAAATCAGATGTTAGAAAAATTGCTAAAGATAATAATTTACACAACCATGACAGAAAAGACTCAACAGGGATTTGTTTTATTGGAGAAAGACCCTTTGCGGAATTTTTAAATCAATTTATACCAAAAAATCCAGGCGACATTGTCACAGTTGATGGGAAAAATATTGGAAAGCATAACGGTCTTACTTTTTACACTGTTGGACAAAGACAAGGTTTAGGAATTGGCGGAACATCCTCTGGCAGTGGGGAGCCGTGGTTTGTTGCCAAAAAAGATATGAAAGAAAATCAGTTAATTGTTGCTCAAGGAAAAAATCACCCAGCTTTATATCACGATGCAATAGAGGCTGAAGAAATTCACACCATCTCGAATTCGTTTCCAATACAAAGTGTCATTGGTGCAAAAATTAGATACAGACAGCCTGATGCCGCATGCCAAATCAATGAAATTAATTCAGATAGATTGGTTTCATTTTTTGGTCAAAAACAATGGGCCGTAACCCCAGGTCAATATATTGTTTTCTATGACAGCAATATTTGTCTTGGTGGCGCTGTGATTAAATCTGGATTTAATAGTTTTCAATAATTTTCATGAATATTTCTTTTAAAAGGTTACTTGAAAATGAAATTAATCGTAATATTCTCATTGCTTTGAAAGAAGATATTGGTAAAGGTGACCTCACTGCCAACTTTATTGAAAAAAATTCGTTAAGTATTGCTAAAATTTTTTGCAATGAAAATGCTATTTTTTGTGGGAAAGCTTGGCTTAATAAAATTATTAAAAAGCAAAAAAGTTTAAGAATAAAATGGCATGTTAAGGATGGCGACTTAATTCAAAAAGACCACTGCGTTTGTGAAATAAGTGGATCTACTAGAGAAATTTTATCTATTGAAAGAGTATGTTTAAATTTTATTCAAACGCTTTCCGGAACATCGACATTGACCAATCAATTTGTAAATATCATTAAAAAGACGGAATCACAAATTTATGATACTCGAAAAACTATACCTGGTATGAGGTTTTCACAAAAATATGCAGTAAAAGTTGGGGGCGGAAATAATCAGAGATTGGGTCTTTTTGATATGGCTCTTTTTAAAGAAAATCATTTTTCAGTAAATGAGACTTTTGAAACCTTGCTTAAAAAAATTAAAGCTAAAAATCTCATAAATTCAATTCAAATTGAAGTTGAAAACTTAAATCAATTAAAAATTGCCCTTAAATATTCAGTAAAAAATATACTTTTAGATAACTTTTCTCATTCAAATATTAAAAAAGCTATTGGTATGGCAAATAAAAATACTATTTTTGAAATTTCTGGCAATGTGAATCAAAAAACAGTATTAAAAATTGCTGAACTAGGTAAATTAAGAATATCTATTGGTTCTTTGACAAAAAACATTCAAGCTATTGATTTTTCAATGTTAATTGAAGATAAAAAGTCACATGCCACTTGACCAAACCTATGTAAATAGGTTATTTTAGCTGTTTGGTTTAAAAACATAACATGAGCATAAAAAAGTTAACCGGAGCTGAAATTGTTATTCACTCCTTACATAAAGAAAATACAGAATTTGTCTTTGGTTATCCAGGTGGTGCAGTTCTTAATATTTATGATGCCATTTTCCAATTAAAAAAATTCAAACATGTTTTAGTTCGCCATGAACAAGCTGCTGTTCATGCAGCTGATGCCTATTCTAGATCTACTGGAAAGGTTGGAGTGGCGCTTGTGACATCTGGTCCAGGTGCAACAAATGCTGTGACAGGAATTGCTACAGCCCACATGGATTCAATTCCTATGGTTATCATTTCAGGCCAAGTTCCAACCCATGCAATTGGTCAAGATGCTTTTCAAGAATGTGATACGGTCGGAATAACAAGGCCCTGTGTAAAACATAATTTTTTAATCAAAAAAATTGAAGACATTGCCCCAACAATTAAAAAAGCTTTTCATATCGCCAGATCTGGAAGACCTGGCCCAGTAGTAGTTGACATTCCAAAAGATATTACTGCCGAAGAAGCTGTCTTTGAATATCCATCTGAAATTGAATTGAGATCATATCATCCAGTTGAAAAAGGTCATCAGGGTCAAATTACTAAAGCGCTCGAATTATTAATCTCATCAAAAAAACCAATGGTTTACACAGGTGGTGGTGTTGTTTTAGGTGATGCCTCAGAACAATTAACCAAATTAATTAAAAAATTGGGATTTCCAATCACGAGCACTTTAATGGGCTTAGGTGGATTCCCTGCAGATGAAAATCAATTCTTAGGCATGCTCGGTATGCATGGAACATATGAAGCTAATATGGCCATGCAAGAATGTGATGTATTAATTGCTATTGGGTCAAGATTTGATGATCGCGTAATAGGTAATCCAGATCACTTTTTATCAAAACCAAGAAAAATTATTCACATTGATATTGATCCAGCATCGATATCCAAAAGGGTCAAAATTGATATCCCAATTGTAGGTAATGTCAAAAGTGTACTTGAAGATATGAATGAAATTTACTCCACTTTGGAAAAAAATCATGACAAAAAGATTCAATCTGATTGGATGGCTACAATTGAAGAATGGAAATCAAAAAAATCACTCTCATACAAAAACAGTGACAAAGTAATTAAACCTCAGTATGTGGTGGAAGAATTGCATAAAGTTACAAATGGTGATGCATTTATTACATCAGATGTAGGTCAACACCAAATGTGGGCCGCACAATATTATCCATTCAACAAACCTCGTAGATGGCTAAATTCAGGTGGTCTTGGAACAATGGGTGTTGGACTGCCCTACGCTATGGGGGCTCAACTGGCCCACCCTGAAGCTCAAGTTGCTTGTATAACTGGCGAAGCATCAATTCAAATGTGTATTCAAGAGCTTTCTACCTGCAAACAGTTTCATTTGCCAGTAAAAATTATTAATTTGAATAATAGATATATGGGAATGGTCAGACAATGGCAGGAGTTTTTCTATGGAAATCGTTATGCAGAATCATACATGGATGCCCTTCCTGATTTTGTAAAGCTTGCTGAATCATATGGGCATGTTGGTTTACAAATCGAAAAACCCTCAGAGGTTACTGATGCTCTAAAAGAAGCATTTTCTGAAAAAAATAAAGAGCGTTTGGTTTTTCTTGATTTCCTTACTGATCAAACTGAAAATGTTTATCCAATGGTACCAAATGGCAAAGGATTATCTCAGATGATCTTATCTGAGGACTTATAATGAGACATATTATTTCTTTACTGATGGAAAATGAAGCTGGTGCGTTATCGAGAGTTGCAGGTCTTTTCTCAGCTAGGGGCTACAACATTGAGTCTTTAACGGTGGCTCCTACTGAAGATCCCTCTTTATCAAGAATGACTATTGTCACCTCTGGTTCTGATGATGTTATCGAACAAATAATTAAACAACTTAATAAATTAATTGATGTTGTTAAAGTTTTAGATTTAAATGACGGAAAACATATTGAAAGAGAATTAATGCTTGTAAAAGTAAAGGCAAGCCACCAATACCGCGAAGAAATGAAAAGAATTAGTGATATTTTCAGAGGAAGGATCATCGATGTCTCTGATAATACATTTACAATAGAAATTACTGGATCATCTACTAAATTAGATGCTTATCTTGATAGTTTGGACAAATCAGCAATTGTTGAAACTGTTAGAACTGGAGCATCCGGAATTGGTAGAGGTGATAGAATACTGAAAATTTAATTTAGGATAAAAAAATGAAAGTATATTACGATCAAGATGCTGATTTGAACATCATAAAAAATTTAAATGTAACCATTGTTGGTTACGGCTCACAAGGCCATGCTCATGCGGCTAATCTTAAAGACTCAGGTGTTAATGTCACAATTGGTCTTAGAAAAGATGGGTCATCATGGGCCAAAGCTGTAAATGCAGGTCATGCTGTTAAAGAGGTAGCAGATTCTGTCAAAGATGCTGATATCGTAATGCTCCTTATTCCCGATGAAACTATGGCAGCTATCTATAAGGAACAAATTGAACCAAACTTAAAATCTAATGCTACACTCGCCTTCGCACATGGTTTTAATGTGCATTATAAATTTATTGCACCAAAAGATGATGTTGATGTAATCATGATTGCACCCAAAGGACCTGGGCACACAGTGAGATCAGAATTTCTCAAAGGTGGAGGTGTTCCAACACTGATTGCTGTTTATCAAGATAAGTCTGGACAAGCTAAAGAAAAGGCGCTTTCTTACGCTATGGCGAATGGAGGAACTAAAGGTGGCGTGATTGAAACAGACTTTAGGGAAGAAACAGAAACTGACTTATTTGGTGAGCAAGCAGTTTTATGTGGTGGAGCAGTTGAGCTTGTAAAAGCTGGTTTTGAAACTCTAACAGAAGCTGGTTATGCGCCTGAGATGGCTTACTTTGAATGCTTACATGAACTGAAGCTAATCGTTGATTTAATGTACGAAGGTGGAATTGCCAACATGAATTATTCAATATCTAATAATGCAGAATTTGGAGAATATGTCACTGGCAAAGAAGTCATTAATGCTGAATCTAAAAAAGCAATGAAAAAAGCATTAGAGAATATTCAAAATGGATCATATGCCAAACGTTTTATTGATGAAGGTAATGATGGATACCCAGAAATGACAATTCATAGAAAAGAAAACGATGATCATCAAATTGAAAAAGTTGGATCTCAATTAAGATCAATGATGCCTTGGATTTCAAAAAATAAATTAGTTGATCAATCTAAAAACTAATGAACAAAAATTATCCCATTCTTGCTCGTGAGGGTTGGTCGTTTATTACTCTCGCGATCATGTTTTTTATAATATCATTTTATTTTATCAATCCCGTCATTTCTGGTTTGTCAGGAATTATTTGTTTATTCATTATTCAATTTTTTAGAGATCCGCAAAGAAAAATTGTTGCAAAACCGAATGAAGTTGTATCTGCTGCAGACGGAAGGGTAATTGCTATTGAAAAAACAAATGATCCTTATAATAAAAGAGAGGCAATAAAAATTAGCGTATTCATGAATGTTTTTAATGTTCATTCTAATAAAGCACCAATTTCTGGAAAAGTAATTAATAAAATTTACAAACCTGGAAAATTTCTTAACGCTGCTCTAGATAAAGCATCAAGCGAAAATGAGCACTGTGCTATTACAATTAAGACATCTAATAATCAAATTGTTACTTCTGTTCAAATAGCTGGTTTAATTGCTCGAAGAATTCTATGTTACGCGAATGAAGGATCAGAACTAGAAAAAGGTGATCGATATGGTTTCATTCGTTTTGGTTCTAGAGTGGATCACTACATTCCAATTAACTCTGAGGTAAAAGTAAAGTTGGGTCAAAAGGTTAAAAATACTGAGGATATTCTTGCAGAAATTTAATTTATAGCCTCCACAAATTTCCACAATTCATTTAAAGCGGTTGAATATACATCTTTTTTAAAATCTACCACTTCCTTGAGAGGAAACCAGAAATTTTCCCATTTCCAGTCATCAAATTCTGGTGAGTCATGTAGGTTCAAATTAATTAAGTCATCAGATCCAATAAATTTTAATAAAAACCAGATTTGTTTCTGCCCTCTATATTTTCCCTGCCAATAAGTCTTCACAAACTTCTCTGGAACATCGTATCTTAACCAATCAGATGATCTACCTACTATCTCAAAGCTATTTTTACTTAAGCCAACTTCTTCATAGACCTCACGATACATTGCCTGCTCGGGAGTTTCCCCTTTTTGAATACCCCCTTGAGGAAATTGCCAATTATCTTCATTAACTCTTTTGGCCCAAAGAATTTTATTATCTTTATTAATTATTACTGAAGCCACATTCGGCCTATATCCATCTTCATCAATCATTGTTAAACTTCTATAAAAACGTAAACTTAATAATCTAATTTTTTCATATTAATTGACTTTGATAAATAATTTTTTAAAATTTTTTTTTCTGTTCATATTTCTTGTAATCTTTCAAGGCTGTAAACAGGAGTCATTTGCAATTATTACCAACCAAGGCGAGGATACAATATCGATTGTCGATTTACAAAATCTAAATATCATAAAAACAATACAAACCAATCCTGGGCCACTGGCAGTTGAGATTCTCAAAAATAATTTAGCAATAATTTCAAATACAAAAAATGAATCTTTGCAGTTAATAGATCTAGATAGCCTTAAGATTATTGACACCATAAATTTGGGCTTTACTCCACTAGGGATTGTTTATGTTGAGGGTAAAGATTTACTTTACATATCTTCATGGTATGAAAATAAATTATATTACTACAATACCAATACATGGGAACGAGATGGTGTCATCCCAGTTGGAAAGACACCATCTGGAATCATCTACGACAAAAAAAGAGATCGAATTATCGTGTCTAATAGAGATGAAAATTTGTTAACGATTATTCAAGATAATAAAGTTATTAAAACTATTGAGGTTGGTGACCACCCCTTTGGTGTTTACTTGTTAGAAGACTCTGTATTCTCTGTGAATGTATATTCCAACGATGTATCAAAAATAAATTTAAACACTTATGATTCATCTAAATTTAATGTTGGGGACCACCCATATAACATTATTTCGTCCGATCATTACCTTTTTGTCACAAATACTCAAGATGATTCTATTAGCGTTATAAATAAAGATGACTTTTCTATACTAAAAACCCTAAAAACTGGAGAGGTCCCTGAAAATCTTGGCCTTGATTTATTAAATAATCAATTAATTGTGACAAATTGGGGATCAAATTCCATAAGCATTTTTAATTTAGATACTTTAAAATTAAAAAAAGAGATACCTACAGGTAGAGAAAGCCGCTCATTTGGAAATTTTATTTGGGCAAAATAATTAAAACTAATCTGTATTATAGTAAGATGATGATTGTTTTGAAATAAGTTAAGGATTATCAATGAAAAAAATAGTATTACTCATCACCTCACTTTTGTTTGCATTCACTATCTTTGCGCATGGTCCAACCCCGCAAAAAGTGCAAAAATCAGTAAAAATTGCTGCTAGCCCTGATAAGGTTTGGGAAGTCGTAAAAGATTTTGATAACGCTAATAAATGGCTTCCATTCGTATCTGACATCAAAGTTGAAGTTAAAGGTGAAGATAGATTTCGGACTTTAACTTTAAAAGAAGGTGGCAAAGTTTTAGAAAGATTAAAAGGTATCGATGATGACTTAATGAAAATTAAGTTTGAAATTGTAGAAGGTGATGTGCCGGTTGCTGACTGTAATATGTATATTACTGTTGCTAAAGGTGCCAATGATAATGAGTCTGAAGTTCAGTGGACTGCAAGATTCTATAGAGTATATAAACTAAATCCTCCTATTCCAGAAGGTCAGGATGATGAGTCCGCTTTAAATGCAATGAATGCTGTGGTAGATGCAGCATTACCTGAATTGAAAAAATTTATTGAATCAAAATAAAGATTTTTAATATTGCTGCATATTAATTCTGGATCTGCGTCTAATAAAATACTTATTTGGTTACATGGGTTAGGCGCAGATTCAAATGATTTCGCTCCCTTTTTTTCTAATTCCTGTTTTAATGAATACGAAATTATTCTCCCAAACGCTCCACATCGAAAAATAACCTTAAATCAAAATTTTGAAACGCGCGCCTGGTTTGATATGAAAAGCTTAAATCTAGATGATTTGGATGAAGAAGACTTTATGAAATCATCAAAAATATTAGATGCGATCATAGTAGATAAATTAAAAAAAAATCCAAAAACTAAAATATATATAGGTGGTTTTTCTCAAGGGGCGGCATTGTCAATTTTTTATGGTCTAAATAGTATTTATAAAATTAACGGGGTGATTTCTTTTTCTGGCTTTCTGCCAAAATTTAATTATCAAAATAAAATCGTCACAAAACCAATACTTAAAGTTCATGGCATCTATGATGATATTATTAATTTTCAAATATCAAAAAAAACTTTTGATTTGTTAAGTTTTTCCAATTTGGTGTCCAAGAGTTACAATATGGGTCATGAAGTGATTGAAAAACAAGTCGTTGATCTTCTATCTTTCTTAAAGGAAACATGATGTCTGAAAAAAATAAAGATTTTGATGAAACTCTTAAAGAGCTTGAGGCTATAGTAGAGTCAATGGATGACGGTAGCTTAAAACTTGAAGAAACAATTGAGTCATATGAAAAAGGAATTAAGTTAATTAAGCAAGCTCAAGCATCTTTAAAAAATTTTGAAAAAAAGGTTCAAATTTTAAATAGCAAGAACGAATTAGAAGACTTTAATGAACCAGAATAAAAAATTTTTAACATTTAAATCTGAGTTTAATAAATTTCTTTCGTTACAAATACCCGACAGCAACGAAATTTGCCATAAAGCAATAAAATATGCGATTTCTAATGGGGGGAAAAGAATAAGGGCATACCTTTTATTTATTCTCGGAGAACATTTTGGTATTTCAAAGAACAATTTAAATATTCTTGGTGCGTCAGTTGAGCTGATCCACGCTTATTCTCTTGTTCATGACGACCTGCCTTGTATGGACGATGATGTTCTCAGAAGAGGAAAGCTAACTTGTCATAAAAAATACAATGAAGCTCAGGCACTTCTCGTTGGTGATGCCTTGCAATCACTCTCTTTTGAATTACTTAGCTCAAATAAACTAAAAATTGATCCAAAATTAAAAATAGAATGTATTAATTTATTAGCCTCATCAATAGGCGCGCAAGGTATGGTTCTCGGGCAATCGCTTGATATGATTTATGAAAACAAGAAGCCAACAAAAAAAATTATTGAAAAAATTCACAAAAAAAAAACAGGAATGTTAATCTCAGCATGCATCCTCATCCCATCAGTAATTTCTCAACAAACAAATTCTATTCATAAAAATTTAATAATTCTTGGAGAAAATTTAGGTCTGTTATATCAAATGGTTGATGATTATTTAGATGCTACATCAGATTTAGAGAAACTTGGAAAAAATCCTGGTAAAGACTTTCAAAGAAAAAAAGCAACCTACTTCTCTTTGTATGGAAAAGAAAAATTATTAAATGTCATTGATACAACTAAAGATGAAATCGATAAAATATCGTTGAAGCTTAAATTACCAAATGAATTTAATTTTTTAATTAACAGTGTCTATGACCGAATCAAATAAAAAAATATTAGATCATATCGATTCTCCGAAAGATTTAAAAAATCTTACTAAAAAAGAATTAACTTTACTAGCTACTGAAATCAATGATTTTCTTATTACGTCTGTTCAGGAAACGGGTGGTCACCTATCATCTAATTTAGGTGTGACTGAACTCACCATTGCTCTTCATTACGTCTATGACAGTCCTGATGACGTTTTAATATGGGATGTAGGTCACCAAACATATGTCCACAAGATCCTCACAGGACGAAAAAATAGATTGCATACATTAAGACAGTTAAATGGTATTTCAGGATTTCCAAAAAGGGATGAGAGTGTTCATGATCATTTTGGTACAGGTCATTCCAGTACTTCTATATCTGTTGCTCTTGGAATCTCTGAAGCTATGCTTAAAAATAAATCAAATAATAAATCGATCGCAATTATTGGAGATGGAGCGATGACTGCCGGCATGGCATTTGAAGCGCTGAATAATGCTGGAGAATCAAAAAGTAACATTCTAGTTATACTCAATGATAACGATATGTCTATCTCAAAAAATGTTGGTGCATTAAATAACTATCTAGCCAGATTATTAAGTGGAAAAATTTACGGTGGTATTAAGTCAACCAGTAAACAAATATTTGAAAAATTACCCTCCATTTTAGAACTAGCAAAAAAAACAGAAGAGCATGTCAAGGGCATGGTAACGCCTGGAACATTATTTGAGGAATTTGGCTTTAATTATATTGGTCCAATCGATGGGCACAACATCGATATTCTGGTTGATACACTTGAAAATATCAAATCATTAAATGGACCTCAATTTCTTCATGTTGTTACAAAAAAAGGGCATGGTTACCTTCCTGCAGAAAAAGATCCTAACAAATTTCATGGAATATCAAAAAAAACCACCTCCCAAACCAAACAAAAAACTTTTACTCAAGTGTTTGAAGAATGGGTGCTAAGTTATGCAAAAAAAGATAAAAAGCTAATTGCTATAACACCTGCAATGTCAGATGGCAGTGGATTAACAGCATTTTCTAAAAAATATCCAACACGTTTTTACGATGTTGGTATTGCTGAACAACATGCCGTCACCTTTGCAGCTGGGTTAGCTATTCATGGATACAAGCCAGTTGTAGCAATCTACTCAACCTTTATGCAAAGAGCATATGATCAAATTATTCATGATGTTGCTTTACAAAGGATCCCCATGTTATTTGCAATTGATCGAGCTGGATTAGTTGGTGCTGATGGTGCAACGCATACTGGAAATTTTGATGTCTCATTTATTCGATGTATACCCAATACAGTCATTATGCATCCCAGCAATGAAATGGAATTAAAATTGATGTTGTCTTTAGGCTACGAAAGTAATAATGTTTGTTTTGTCAGATACCCAAGAGGTTTTGCATGTGACATAAAAAACCAAAAAAATATAAACATCGGAAAAGCGCAGACCATTAGACAAGGTAAGAAATTAGCCTATCTTTGCTTCGGTCCTTTAATCAATCAAATTTTACCTTTGGCTGAAAAATATGACCATACTATAATCAATATGCGATTTTCTAAACCGTTAGATCATGCAATGATAAACAAAACTGCTAAAGAACATGAATTTATTGTAACCCTTGAGGATAATGTTATAGCAGGGGGTGCGGGATCTGCAGTTTTAGAAAATTTATCTGTAAATCATTTAAAAAACAAAACCCTTCTTCTCGGTTTTCCAGATTTTTTTCCAGAACATGGCTCACAAGATGAAATACTTAAATCTTATCAGTTAGATATCGAATCAATAGAAAATAAAATTGTGAACTTAATTTCCTGATGTTAGACTTACACCAATGAATAATATTACCGATAAAATTGAAGACGTTCAAAATACCCCTGATAAACGACACTTAGATATCGATAAAGTCGGAATTAAATCTATTCGACATCCGATATCTGTAAAAGATAAAACTGGTGGTGATCAGGCCACAATCGCTATGTTTGACATGTATGTACATTTACCTCACAACTTTAAAGGTACGCATATGTCACGATTCGTAGAAATTCTCAATGAAAATGAAAGAACCATTAGTGTCAAAAATTTTGAAAAGATTTTAAGAGATATGCTGGAAAGACTTGAAAGTAAAGCAGGTGATGTTGAAATGACTTTTCCATACTTTGTGAACAAAAAAGCACCCATATCTGGAGTAGAAAGTCTCCTGGATTATGAAGTAACTTTTATTGGCTCAATCAAAGATAATAAATTTGTTAATCAAATTAAAGTAGTCATTCCAGTCACAAGCCTATGTCCTTGTTCAAAAAAAATATCTGACTATGGAGCCCACAACCAAAGATCTCATGTCACTGTGACGGTCGAAACAAATGATTTTGTTTGGATTGAAGATGTAATCGAGCTTGTTGAAAAAAATGCTTCATCAGAGCTCTATGGATTATTGAAAAGACCTGATGAGAAATATGTTACTGAAAAAGCATATGATAATCCTAAATTTGTTGAAGACATGGTAAGAGATATTGCAACAGACTTAAATCTAAATAATAAAATTACATCATATATCGTTGAATCTGAGAATTTTGAGTCAATCCATAATCATTCTGCTTATGCGATGATTCAAAGCTCTTAAGAAAATAACTTAGCATTAATTTTATTTGATTTAATTCCACAAGCCACAATAATTAATCCAAGCAATGGAAATAAAGCTGATAGTAAAAATGCGCTAGATGCTGAGTAAGTTTGAATAACAAAGCCTCCACCAAGACCGCCTAAGGCGCCGCCTACACCATAAGTAATGCTATTATAAAGTGCTTGACCTTTTGCATGATTTTTACCCGGAAAAAATTTATTTACCATTTCGATTGAGGCCACATGGAATGCACCAAATGTAAATGCGTGCATCATCTGCGCTAAAATAATAAGGACTAAGTAGTCAACATAATTGCCAATAATAAAAAAGCGTATTACGGCAATAAACAAACTAATCATTAATATTTGTTTGAAATTCAAAAATTTAAGTATTTTTGGCATGGATAAGAAAACTATAATTTCACAAACCACGCCCAGAGACCAAAGAAATCCAATAGCGGAATTTGAATAGCCCTGCTCATCTAAATAAATGGAAAAGAAATTGTATAATAATCCATGTGACGTCACCATCAAAGCACAAGAGGATAGTAGGCAAATCACCTCTTTATTTTTAAGAATGTTAAAAAAGCTTAAATTTATCTTCTTCTCTTTTTCATATGCTTTTTCAGGTATTCCATAGCTAAATATAAAAATTAACACTTGAGTGATAAGAAGAGTAACCAATAAATGTTGAATTCCTAGAAGATCAAAAACAAACCCGAACCCAAAAGAGGCAACAATAAACCCAAAAGAACCCCAAGCTCGAATTCTACTGTAATGTCCATTGGTCGTTGCCAAGTGAGATAAAGTTAAGGACTCAGCTAAAGGGAGCGTTGAGCTGGTAAAGATAGACATTGCCATCATGATGAGGAATACCTCAAAAAAATTATCAGCCCAAAAAATTCCAAAAAAACCCAAGCAACCAAAGAAAGCTGTTAACTTAATCCAAAGAGATCGTCTCTCTGTTCGGTCTGCTAGCCAGCCCCATATATTCGGTGCAAAAATTCTACTTAACTGAAAGAAGGAAAGCATAAAACCTATTTGAATTGGCGTAAATGACTTAAACGTCAGGAATAAGCCCCAATAAGGAACAAATAGCCCAACAAAAAAATAATATATAAAATAAAAGCGCGAGAGATTGAAGTGAAGTTTATGTGTCAACTAATTATTTTCTTTTGACAGAATAATTTTGAGCAACGTCTCTAAGTAAATGATCCATTAGCACCAGTGCCATCATTGCTTCAACTATAGGAACAGCACGAATAGCCACACAAGGATCATGACGGCCTTTGGTCTTCATCAAGACTGGTTTATTTGATTTATTAATTGAGTGACGATCTTGAGGAATGCTGGAGGTTGGTTTAAAGGCGACATTCGCTGTAATTGTTTGCCCAGTTGATATGCCTCCTAAAATTCCTCCAGAATTATTTGAGGAAAAACCCTTTGGAATAATCTCATCGGAATGTACGGAACCTCTCTGTTCAACCGATAGAAAACCTGCTCCTATCTCTACCCCTTTGACAGCATTGATACTCATCATGGCGTGAGCGATATCAGCATCCAGACGATCGAAGATTGGCTCACCCAAACATTTTGGTGGGTTAGTAACCTGCACATGCACTAGAGCCCCAACAGAATCTTTTTCTGATCTGATTTGATTTATATAATCTTCAAGCGTAGGAATTATTTTTATGTTTGGTACGAAAAAAGGATTTTGATTTACGTACTTCCATGCTGAAAACGGAATATCAATCTCTCCAATCTTCTTGATACAAGCCTGGACTTTAACTTTATGTTTTTTTAATAGCCATTTTTTTGCAATTGCGCCAGCAGCCACTCTGATGGCTGTCTCGCGAGCACTGGAACGACCTCCTCCACGATAATCACGAATTCCATACTTTTGTTGATAAGTAATATCTGCATGCCCCGGCCTAAATGTATCTTTAATTTCAGAATAATCTTTTGATCTTTGATCTTCGTTATAAATAATTAAACCTATCGGGGTACCAGTTGTTTTCCCCTCAAAAACCCCTGATAAAATTTGCACTTTATCTGACTCTTTTCTCTGTGTTACAAATTTTGAGGATCCTGGTTTTCTGCGATCAAGATCAATTTGTAAATCTTTTTCAGAAATCTCCAAACCTGGTGGACAGCCATCAATGATTCCGCCAATGGCAACGCCATGGGATTCACCAAATGTCGTTAATGTGAAATTTTTTCCTATTGAATTACCAGACAAAATATTTTCCTAAAAATATGATTAATTATATCACCTATCTTATTTTTACTTGATGATTTGGTAGTCTCCAGGCAGTAATTTATTAAGATAATATTCATCTACATGATATCTAATTAACCTTAATGTGGGAAAGCCAACTGCTGCAGTCATTCTTCTCACCTGCCTATTTTTGCCTTCCATAATTTGTAACTTAACCCATGAAGTTGGTATGTCTTTTCTAAATCTAATTGGCGTTGATCTTTGCCATATTTCTGGTTCTTGAATTTTCTCAGCTTTAGCTGGCATAGTCACGTAGTCTTTTAAGCTGATACCAGCTTGTAATTTTTGTATCGCCTCATTATCGATGTCTCCTTCTACTTGAACCCAATATCCTTTATACTTTAGGTTGTTCGGAGATGAAATTTCATACTGAATCTTTCCATTGTCTGTAAGAACCAACAGCCCTTCGCTGTCAGTATCAAGCCTTCCAGCTGGATAAATATTGGGGATATTCAGATAATCCTTTAATGTAGGGTGAATTTCATGTTTGGAGAACTGACAGACTACACCAAACGGTTTGTTAAATAACACTATCATATGGATTGGAAATAAAATGAGTCAAAATTTAATATCTCAACCTAAAGGTGAGCCAATAACTATACATAATAATGAACTCAATATACCAGATTTTCCAGTTATTCCATTTATTGAGGGAGATGGAATTGGTAAGGATATTTCACCAGCAATGCAAATGGTTATTAATGCTGCCGTTTCAAAAGCTTATGATGGAGCGAAGAAAATTGATTGGTTGGAAATATATGCAGGTGAAAAAGCGACAAATTTATATGGTCAAGATCAATACTTACCAGAGGAAACTATCGATGCATTAAAAAAATATATCATCTCAATTAAAGGGCCTTTAGCTACTCCAGTTGGAGGCGGTATCAGGTCTCTTAATGTTGCTATGAGACAAAAACTTGATCTGTATGTGTGTTTAAGGCCAGTGCAATACTATCAAGGAGTTCCAAGCCCTTTAAAAAATCCAGAAAAAACCGATATGGTGATTTTTAGAGAAAACACAGAGGATATATATGCTGGGATTGAATATTCTAAAGGTACAAAAGAAGCTCAGAAAATACTCAATTTGCTCGAGCAATTTAATGATAAAAACAAAGTAAGATTTCCAGAAACGTCATCCATTGGAATAAAACCAGTGTCCGAAGAAGGAACAAAAAGACTCACCAGGAAGGCTATTCAGTATGCCATAGACCATAACCGTAAATCGGTGACATTTGTTCACAAAGGAAACATCATGAAGTTTACTGAGGGTAGTTTCAAACAATGGAGCTATGATGTCGCAATAGAAGAGTTTGGTGCTAAAAAAAATGGCTCAGGAGAATTGATGATCCATGATTCAATTATTATCAAAGACTGTATAGCAGATGCATTTCTACAAGAAATTTTATTACGCCCAGAACGTTATGATGTTGTTGCCACATTAAATCTTAATGGTGACTATATTTCGGATGCACTAGCTGCCCAAGTTGGCGGCATTGGTATTTCACCAGGTGCAAACTTATCAGAAAAACTCGCTATATTTGAAGCAACCCATGGCACTGCGCCTGATATCGCGGGAAAGAATATTGCCAATCCAAGCTCTCTCATTCTCTCAGCACAAATGCTACTTTCATACATTAAATGGGATGAAGCATCATCTGTGCTTGATAAAGCTTTTAGAAAAACCCTGGATGAGAAAAAAGTAACTGCAGATTTTTCAAATCATATGGGTGTGCCGGCATTAACGACAAGCGGCTTTGCCGAAGCAATTATTGAGAATATTAAGTAAAACTAAGCTTTTTGTATATTAGAAGCTTGTTTTCCTTTAGGTCCATCAGTAACTTCAAAAGTTACTCTTTGACCTTCTTTCAAGCTTTTATATCCATCACCTGTAATTGATGAAAAATGTGCAAATAAATCTTCAGATCCATCATCCGGAGTGATAAAACCAAAACCTTTTGCATCATTAAACCATTTAACTGTACCTTCAGCCATAAAACTTCCTACATATGTTGTTGGGGAGGCGCCCCTTAAGTTTGGATTAAGGAAGCTTGGATACTTAATTTTGGAATCAGAATACAAAACAACTTAATGCAAACACCTTGAGTTTCATAAGTTACGGAAAAATTATATTAAAGTCAAGAAATTCTTTTTATAACAATGATTTAAATTCTTCTTTTGGTATCGCTCCCGACACTCTTTTACCATCCTCAAATATAATTGTAGGTGTTGATTGAATGCCATATTTCTTTGCAAAATTTTGAATTTCATCAATAGGTGAAGCACAGTCGCCATTATTATCAGGCAAATCAGCAGTTTTCATAAAGTTTACCCAATTTGCTGCAGGATCATCAGAGCACCATATTTTTAATGACTTTTGTTCTGCCTCAGGGTGAATAGCTAGAGGAAAAATAAAAGTATAAATTTCCACATTATCCAACTTCATTAATACTTCTTTTTCTAGTTTTCGGCAAAAAGGGCAATCAATATCCGAAAAAACAGCAACCTTTTTTTGAGGAATTCCCTTTTTAATTTTGATTGCTAAATCTAATGGAAGATTTTCAAATGCTATTTTTTGCAGATCTGCTAATCTTTCCGCTGTAATATTTTTTTTACTCTTTGGATCAACTAGTTGGCCCTCAATGATTAAAAATTTAAATGATTGATCTGTATAAATAATTTGATTTCCTAAATAAACTTCATATAAATCATTAAAGTTAGTTTTTTTTATGCTTTGAATTTTAATGTCTGGATATTGCTGCTCAATCAGCTTTTGAAGGCTCTTCTCGTTGGCTTGCAAACTATAAATATTTAACAAAAAAATAAAAACAAATAACTTAACCATTTAAACCATCCTTACTAAAGCTTTTTTTAACAATTCTGAATTCTCAGCTATTTTAATAGGATACTTGAATAATCCTGAAAATACTTCACTGTTATTAACCAAGGCTTCATCAAGGTGATCGGTTAAATGCATAACGATAGATTCATCGATAGAGCGAGATATCGCATATTTTTTTATAAAATTCTCCTGCCCAGGATCAATAATTCTTTTATCTGAAATCAGAGAATCTATCATTTGAATATCGCCCAATCCCAAGTTTAATCCTAGGCCAGCTAAAGGATGAACTCTGTGTCCAGCATCCCCAATATATAATGATCTTAATTTTGGGTCGTGTTTTATTTTATAAAGAGATAATGGGAAATGGTTGATCTTAGATGATAATTTTACTGATCTTAAATTAGTTTGTTTATTAATAAAGTTTATTAATTTTTCACCTGAATCATTAAGCAATTTTTCATCACCTTTTTTTAATCCAGATAAAACTATCGAAAATTCATGATCTGCATAGGGAAGAACAGCTAAAATTTTAGTCTCTCTAAAATATTGCTCAGCCCTATTCTCCAAATTAGTGTCTGTTTTAAAGCTAGCGGTCACAGCAAATTCATCATATTCTTTTTTTTCTTCCCTATCAGGCTTTAAATTTAAAAATTTATTGAATCTAAAATCAGTGTTAATAATGAGCTTTGAAGAAATTTGATAATTCTTAAAAATTACTTCGTTATTATCAAATACAAACTCCAGCTCTTCAGCAGAGTTAATCACTTTATTGATATTATCAAGATCTTTTGAGAAAGATGAGAATAAATAATCGCTTGCCATAATATTAAACAGTGGAAATGGCTTGGTTAAACTATCATTTAAATTCAGCTTTTCATTTTCAACAAAAATTTGAATATGCTTGATTGGATAATGATTATCAAGATCTTCACTAAAGCTGTCACTATACCATTTCAAAAAATTTGGCTTTATCGCAAAAAATCTTCTTTCAGCTTCTTGGGCAGGATAAGCAAAATTCAAATGATCAATCTTATTTTTTCTAAGAATTTTTCTCAACAAATTTGAGATTAAATTATTACCAAGAACGAGAATATTAGTTTGATCCATAATTAAATTTATTAATAAAGTTATCTTTAATTAATTTTTGATTATCCAACATAAAAAGAGACAGGCTACGTATTTTATTTATTCCTACGTAATCATTAGAGAATCCTTTCACCAGGAAATGAGTCAGTTTCATGAATGATTTCATTTCTTTTACACGATTCTCAAAGTATTCTTTAAAGATATCAGTATCTATTGAATAGTGATTTTTCTCTAAAATTGTCGTCAGATATGCAATGTCTCGAATAGACAAATTTAAACCCTGTCCTGCAACAGGATGCATAGTATGAGCTGCATTTCCCAATACCAACAGATTTTCTATATATGGTTTGAGAATATATTGTTGTCTTAATGGATAAACTATTCTTTTTCCTAAATCTACCACCTGCCCCAATCTCTCACCGAACTGTTCATGGAAGCACTCAATAAATTGGTTGTTATTTAATTTAAATAGGCTCTCAACAAAATTACTGTTACCGGTCCACACTAATTTAGACAATGACTCATTATTAATTGGTAATAATGCAATTGGACCATCTGGGGTAAATCGTTCATATGCAATATTCTGATGTTTTAATTGAGTGGTTACCTCACATACTAACGCTGAGTAATTAGACATTTCATTGTCAACAGAGAATTCAAATTGATTATTAAGTAAGTTGCCAATACCATCAGAGAAAATTAAAAAATTATAATTATATTTTTTATTATCAATGTCTTTAAAGAAACTTTTTTTAACATCCATACTAACTATTTCAGACTCAAAATGAATTGAAATATATTTATTGACACTTATTTTTTCTAATAAAGCTTTTATTAATTGATCATAACGAATTACAAACCCAATAGGGGCCGATTTGCTTTGATCAATAACCACCCTACCAAATGATTTTTTTTGACTGGTATGAATTTTATTAATTGGAATAAAATTTAAGTCATTTTTAGGGTTAATATTTATCTTTTTGAGAATGTCAATAGAGCTTGCTGATAATGCAAGGGCTCTTGATTGTTGAAGCAGAGCATTGATATTTAATTTCTCATGGATAACTATTTTATGTTTCTCATGCGCGTTGAGTAATGAAAAAATTAGACCAGTAGGTCCTCCTCCGATTACTCTAATTAAGTCAATGTTTCTAACCTTTACCAATGATTGATTCCAATTCGTCAATCTCTTTGGGGCAGCTGGATGTTAAAACTTCAGGATGACTATTATTAACTAATACATCATCCTCAATCCTAATTCCAATATTTCTAAATACCTTGGGCACTGATCTATCATCTGAAAAATACAGTCCTGGCTCAATCGTGAGAATCTGTCCATTCTTTAATTTAACTGGCTTACCTCTATGATCAAAATAGTCTCCAACATCATGAACATCTAAACCCATCCAATGAGATGTCCTGTGCATATAGAATTTCTTATACTCTTCTTTTTCGATAATTGAGTTCACAGAGCCTTGTAAGATTTTTAAGTCCTTAAGTCCTTGAGCCAACACTTTAACAGCAGCAAAGTGTGGATCATTAAAACTATTATTTTTTTTAACTTGAGCTATAGCAGCTTTTTGTGCCTCCAAAACAATCGAGTAAAGATCTCTTTGTGGCTTACTAAATTTACCGCCGATAGGAAACGTTCTGGTAATATCTGATGCATACCCCTCATACTCACATCCTGCATCAATTAATATTAATTCAGATTCGTTAAGTTTGGATTGATTATTAATATAATGCAAAATGCATGCATTTTTTCCAGATGCCACTATTGAACTGTAAGCCTCATTTCTTGCATTATGAACTCCAAAAAAATATTTCAATCGTGCTTCAACCTGATACTCAAATGAATCAGCATGAATATTTGCCATGACAAACTGATGTGCTTTAGATGAAATATTAGCCGCATGTCTAATAACTTTTAATTCATCTGCAGATTTTATCGACCTCATCGGATCAGCAAAAGTATTTAAAGAGATTATTTCATTCTTTAAAAAGACATCGGCCCGTTTATTATTTGAAAGATGATTCAGTTTTTTTGAAACCAAATCTCTTAAATTTAAATCTTCCTGAAGTAAGTAAACTTTCGAATTTTTTGCTAATAAATCTGACATTGAGTCATCAAAATGCTTAAGGTCAAGGCCTTGATCAAACAAAAATTTTCTTGCAGCTTCTTTGGGTCCATAAATAAAACCATCCCATATCTCTTTAGTTTTATCCTTTGTTTTTGAAAAAATCCAAGCATTAAATGGTTTACAGTTAATTACCATTACAGCATTAGATTCTGGAAACCCTGAAAAATAATGAAAATAACTATTAGATCTAAAAGGAAACGTGGTGTCGTTTGATCTGACTTGATCTGAAGAATTTCGAATAATAACAACTCCATCACCTAATATTTTGGCTAACTGTTTTCTTCTTTGTTTGTAAACTGTATTTCTAATGATCATTTTTTTTATTCTCAAACTCTAGTCGTTCTGCTGTGCCTATATCAGACCAATAACCATGATATAAAGATCCATCTATTTTATTTTTCAAAATATTGTCATCAAGAATAGATTTTAACTTTATTTTTTCACCTTTTTTAAATTCCTGAAACATTTCTTTCCTGTAAATTCCAATCCCAGAATAGGTAAAATCTTTGCTGAATGTTAACTTGTTTCTCTCTAAACCATAATCTCCAATTTCTTTAAACTCAGGATTAGGAACAAGAATTAAAAAGGCTGATACATTAGCGGGAAGCTCATACTTTAAAAGAAGACTGTAATCAAAATTAGTAAAAATATCAGCATTGGTCACTAAAAAAGGGGCATTATCGAAAAAATCTAAAGCATTTATAATACCTCCAGCGGTCTCA
>Ga0255753_1002024_pt1 | contig 23009 bp, 22 predicted proteins | sample 041ome_10_FD_179953 | JGI IMG/M metagenome (GOLD analysis project Ga0255753, IMG submission 179953) | Coastal salt marsh microbial communities from the Groves Creek Marsh, Skidaway Island, Georgia - 041412US metaG (version 2) | ecosystem: Environmental > Aquatic > Marine > Intertidal zone > Salt... | reverse complement strand
TTTTTTTATTAACTTATTTTTAAAGTTATATTGATTTAATATAACTTTTGGTTTTAATAAAATAGTTTTGTATTTAAAATTTTTTAAATATTTTTTTATAATATTTGAGTAAAGAAACATACTTCTAGTGTTATCTAACGGGTAGTTTCCAATTAAATAAATCTTCATTTTTTTACTTTTTTTAAAATATTTTTTATAAAATCTAAGTTTCCGTATTTTCCCTTTATTACTCTTTTTCTACCAGCTTTTTTAACTCTATTTATTAATTCTTTGTTAGAAAGTAATTTAAGACAAATTTTTAAACATTCCTCTTGAGTTGACCAAAAAAAAGCTTCTTTTCCTTCTTTAAACATAGAAAGATGTTTTTTAGTTCTTTCGGCACACAAAAGTCCTCCTGCATAAGGTATTTCAACAGATCTTCTTGTTGATTTATCCCTATTTGTTTTAGAAATAAATCCAAGGGAAATTTTTGAAGCGCCAATTACTTTCGCATAGTTTTTTTTGTATAAACTTTTTCCTTTATAATAAGGTTTAAGATATTTCCAATATTTTGATTTTTCCCATCGACCTCCCCATATTGAAACTTTTAATCCATTTTTTATTAAATAATAAATGAATTTATCTCTATTCTCGTTTTTTATATATGTACCAATAAATGAAACGTCTGAAAAAAAAAATTTTGGGATTTTTTTAATGTTTATCTTTTTATGATATGTTTCATCATAGCTAAATTTTGTTAAAAATACTTTTTTTGCTCCTAAGTGCTTATATTCTTTAATATTAACAGATCTATAAACAAAACAATAATCAAATAATTTTAAAGATTTTTTCAATGATGAAAATCTTAAATTATCTCTATAACCTGTGACATCATCATTATTTGTAAGTATTAATTTTGAATCGAAGTTTTTTAGTAATTTTAATATTTTTACCCCTAATAATTCCCCACCATCAACCCAAATAATATCTGGTAAAAATTTTATTTTATTTATTTCAGATTTGAACCAATTAAATAACTTTTTTTGATAAAAAAGATAACCAGTATAATAATGAAAGTATCTTAAAATATAATTTGACTCTAAATAAAACTTAAATGGATCGATACTTTCAACTTTATACTTTAATTTTTCTAAAGACTCTTTTCTTAAATAACTGTTTGAGTTTTTATCATACAAATTAGTACCTATATAAAGAATATTCATATTTTTAATGTGATTTAGTATTGAAGAAAATATTATTGAAATTAAAAAAAGATATAAATATTGTAATAATTAATAGATCTCTTGCATAAACTAAAAAAGCAAGTGAACCTCCCTCACCAAATGAAAAAAATAACAATAATGCTTTGCTTATAAAAAAAATTAAAATCAGTGGATTGTATTGTCTAAACGTTAAAAGATTGATTATAAAATACCAATAAAAAAATAATATTAAGGGATATAAAATAATTCCAAAGATCCAAAAATCTAAATACGAAAAGAGATAAATTGAGTCCGATGTATCAGTAAAATTCACTCCAAATTTGGACATTAAATCCTCCTTTACATCAAAATTTACTTTTTGTGGAAAAATAACTCGAGGAATTGTCCAAATAATATTGTTAAAAATATTTTCTCCTAATAAAAATTTTTTTTGTGTATTTTCTGTTTCAATAGATACAGCCAGAGGATATAAAAGAAGAAATCTTTTTGTGAAATTAAGGGTAGTTTTTTCAATATTTTCATCTTTGCTAGATAATTTCCATAAATTATAAAATTTAGGTATTGAGTAAATAAATGAAGTTTCTTCATAACTATACATTAAAAAATTGTTTCTATTATTTCTTAAAAAATCATTAAAAATAGTCAAATTATATACAATTGGAATATAGATAATTAAAAAAATTATTAAATTTTTTAGTTTAGGTAAACTTTTATTAAAAAAACAGTACCAGAAAAAAAACTCTACATAAGAGAAAAAAAACTGATATCGACCTCTACTAAAAAAAATAATTGAAAATAAAATAATTGAAATCAATATTATTATAAAATTATTAATTGAAATGTTATTATTTAAAAATTTAAAAACAAACAATGAGGTTATTGCAATATGAAAATGAAATATAAAGTCTAAATAAGGAACATACCAACTAATAATACCTGCTTGGTATCTTTGATTTGCATAACCTCTATAATCTAAAAACCCATTGTAAAACAATACTGATTCAAAAATTATTATGATAATAATTAAAATTTTTAAATTTAAAATATCAATTTGAATAAATTTATCTAAATTTTTTTTTAAAAAAAATTCTTTATCAAAAAGCTTTTTATTTGAGGATAGCAAACATAAAACGAAACAAAATAAAAGTGTATAAACGTTAGCAAATAAATAACTTTCATGATTAATAAATAAATAATTTTTAATAAAATTAAAAATGTTTGTTTTATATTTTATAGATATAAAAATACCCGATAATATCCATCCCAAATTAACAGTAAATATTAAAAAAATTGATCCAATATTTAAAAGACTAAAAGGATTAGATTTTTGATTAAAACAATTTTTGATTATAGCAAAAGTTATTGATGACCCAAATAATGCAGCAATGTAAGTTAGAATTACTTTGTCAATTATTAAAGTTAAAGACCAAATAAAAATTGAAAATAGCAAATAATATAAATAATTATTTTCTATTAATTTTGCCATTTTATTTGATTTAAAAAATTAAAATCTTTTTTATTGAAAAAAATTTTAAACAACAAGAACCCAAAAAATATTTTATATAATGAAAAAATACAAATTAATAAGAGGTAATTATTCAAGCTTTTTGCAATTAACATTATTAGCACACTTGATATTATTAAATCTAACAAAGAAAAAAATATAATTTTTCTATCAAATTTTATAAATTTTTTCTCTAACCATTTATTTGCATACAAGAAAAAATAAATACAAGCAGTTATCTCTGTAGCGATCAAAGTATAACCCACACCACGTATTGAGTATTTTTGAATTAATATTATAAATAAAACAATAAAAATTATACTACTAATTATTGATATTTTCATTTCCTCAAAAAATAAATTTCTACTTTTAATTATTAAATATGCAGGTTGGTAGAAAATCATTATCAAAAATGCAATTGTCATCGATGCAAATAGAATATTATCAAACTGTATTTTACCTCTAGTCCAAAACAAAAATAAATCTGAAATTATTATTTGAAAAAAAAAGGCAACTGGAATTATCACAATACTTAGTATTGCAATAAGAAATGTGTATGTTTTTATAAATTTTTTCTTATTTTTTTTATTAATATATGCTGAAAATTCTATTAAAAGTGAATTTGCGAATGAGTTAAATAATTGTTTCAATATATTATTTGCTGTTTTCATAGTTACATAGGCTGCAAGTTGTATAGCTCCTACGAAAGGTACCATAACTAGTCTGGAGCCTTCATTTTTAAGTAAAGTAATTAAATTTCCAAATAATAAATAAAAAGAATTTATAAAATGATTGATATTATGTTTAATAAACAAACCTTTATATTTAATATTTTCTTTTTTAAATATTTTAGCTAGATAAAATAAAAATATAAAATTTATTAAGTTTGTTAATACAAATGTTAAAATTGATAGCTCAATTATTTTAAAACCATAATTAAGAGAGATTAGTTGAAAAGCCGGTATGAAAATTACTATGAGCAAACCAATCCAGTGTATTTTAGGATAATAATTAAATGGATATAATGCCCTTGAGTATATTCCTACTATATATCCAATTATTTCAGAACTAAGTATCAAAAAAGTTGAAATTTGTATTACATTAAAATATTTTTCATCAATATTAAGGAATTTCATTGTAAATGAGAGTTCAAAAGCAATTATTGTTAATAACAGGATAAAACCTAATACTAGTGATGTTAAAAATATAGAGCCATAAATTAATTTACTAATTTCAAATCTTTTTAATTTTCCTATTTTTAAAAATTCATTTTGTAAGTATTCTTGATAAGTGAAAATTGGTAATTTTAAAAATCCTACAATACTAAAAATAAGAACCCATATTCCATATTGCTCAACATCCCAGAATGTTAAATATATTGGTAATGATATAATAATAATAATTAAATTTATAAAATTTCTTACTAGACCTGAAATTGTTCCTGAAATAATTCTTTTTAGACTAGACATTTTTTACAAATTTTCTTTAATTAGATTTATTACTTTTAATCTATAAAATTTATTTATTTTATTAAATCGGTGATTTCTAAATTTAAATAAAGGAGCATAAAAGAAACATTCATAAAATTTTATACTAAAAGGTAAATTAAAAAATGTTTTTCTAGCTTCTTTAAATTTACCTAAAATTAAAAATTTTAAATAAGTTGGTATTCTTTGAGGTAAATCATTTAGTAATAGATGTTTTTTTAATAGTGGATAATGTTTTTGATCAATATTTTTTGATAAAAATTTGTAAATTTCTGAAACTTGTCTAAAAAGATCGTTATTTTTGTTTAAATTATAAGTACCTCTATTTGGATGATTTCTTACAAAAATTAATTTTTTTGTTATTAAATAAATTCCATATTTATTAGAAAATCTTACCCAAGCATTAAAATCTCCAGCATATGAAAACTTTTTATTAAAAAATGGGTTCATACCATCATTTACTTTTCTGTATGTCACTCTTGAGAGATTTCCACATAAATTTCCAAATGCTGTAAATGCAATAATTGATGACCTTGGTGTAAGTTTTAAATATTCTTTATTACTCAGCTTAGAGTAAAATTCTTTTTGTCTAGTAATATTATCTGAATTTATATTTTTATAATTGATATCACCACATGCCATTATTTTACATGAGGTATTTTTTTTCATAAAATTATATGTATTTAATAAACTATTTTTTACTAATTTATCATCTGCGCACAAAATCTTAATAATCGATGTTTTGGATTTAGAGTTAAGAAATTTACAATTTCCATAAATACCTAAATTTTTTCTCTGAAAAAAAACTTTAATTTTTTTGTGTTTAATTTTTTTTAAAAAATCCACAGACCCATCTGTAGATTTATCATCACTAATTAATAGTTCCCAGCTTTTAAATTTTTGCTTGATAACAGAATTTATAGCCTCTTTTAAAAAGGGTAAATTATTGTAAACAGGCATGATTATAGTTAATTTATTCATTAACTATACTTTTAAGCTTTTTATGCCATTTATTACCATAATCGTTCCACCCACCAATTTTCTTTACTTTTAATATCGCATGATTTGACATTTCTTTTTGCAAAAGTTTATTGTCAGCTAATAACTGCATTTTATCGTGGATTTGATCTATAGATCTTGCTTTTATAATAAATCCTTCTTTATTATTTTGGAATAAATCTTCTGCACCAGTATTTTCTGTTGCAATAACAGGGCAACCACACGCCAAAGCTTCAGCCATCACTAAACTTAAACCTTCTTCAACAGAAGGTTGGACCATAACATCTGCCATTGAATAATATTTATTTAATTTTTTATTTTCAATTACAGATAAATATTTAATTTCATCAGACAGATATTTAAAAACTTTATCTTTAATATTGTTATCTATTGGACCTATAAGAGTGAGTTTTTTATTTTTAAACTTTAATTTTTTAAAAGCCTCTAATAAATAAAATATACCTTTCCTAATACTCAGTGTACCAACGTATAAAACATTAAATTTGCTATCATTAATTTTAGGTAAAGGATTGAATCTATTTAAATTAACTCCAAAAGGATTTAGAAATAATTTTTTTTGATCAATACCTTGTTTTAAAAACGAATTATAAACAAATGATGATGGAACGGATATTAAATCTGCCGCATGGTATTCTTTAGTTTCTCTTTCAACAGTTTTTTTTGAGATTTCATTGTAGTAGATTTTAAAATTTTTGTACTCTTCTTTAAGAGTCTCATTTTGAAAATTAATATGGGTAGATCCTCTATCACAAACAAACTTACCATTTAAAGATTTAATTTGTTTTCCAGCCTCAAGTCCTGATCCTGATGTTGCAATTAATACATTAGAATTACCTAAATTTTCACTAACTTTAATTGCTATTTTTTTATGAGATAACTCTGATAAATAATGATTAATAAAACTAGAATTATTTGCAAAATATTTATTAAAAAAAAGATAAGGAACTTGATAATATGGATAGGTTTTTATTTTATCTAATGGTATATGTTTCTCATCATTCAATTTAAATTGTGGATATCCTGAATAAATTTCATCAAGTAGATTGAATTTCAAAAGTTGTCTAGCTAAATGAAAATGCCAAAATCTTCCAATCGTTACTAGTTTAACTTTTAACATTACAACTTAACATAATTAATAGCTTTGATTATACCTCTATAACATTCGTTGAAAGAATGCTTTGATATAATTTTTAAACTATTTTTTGCAAATCGATTTAATTTAGTAGGATTATCATGAAATAAAAAAATTTTTTTAGCTAAATCTTTATAATCATCAGATTTAAAGATATATCCATTGTAATTATTTTTAACCAAATTTTTTGAACAACCTACCATATTAGAGCAAATAATTGAATTGGTTGACGCCATGGCTTCATTTACGGCAAGACCCCAATTTTCTTCTCTAGAAGGCATAATAAATAAATTTGAATTCTTGTAGTATTTTTTAATTGAAGTTTGATTTTTAAAACCACAGAACTTAACGTTATTTAAGTTTAATTCTTTTTTTAGTTTTGAATATTTTTCTTTAAGGTTACCTTCTCCAACTATAAGAACATTAGTTTTTTTTTTAAAATTTTTTTTTTTGTTTAATAAAAAAATTGCCTTTAATAACAAATCACATCCTTTTCTATGAATTAATTTTCCTGTAAATAAAATCTTAAGTTTTTTATTTGTTATTTTACTTTTAGAAAAAAAATATTTGTTGTCTACCACATAAGGAACATTGAATATTTTTTTCTTATTAATACCATATTTTATTAATGTATTTTTATTTTCAATTCCTATAGATAGATAACAATCGATAAATTTATCAAAAAAATAAAAAAAAAATTTATTTAATAACTTATTTAAAAAAGTTCTCTTTTTTAAATTATTTATTTCATCTCTTACAAAAACTTTTTTGTGCTTAATTTTTGAAATTATAATTATAAATAAATTATACCAATTTTTTATTCCATGAAGCCAAATTATTTTATTACGATTTGTGAAGATGGTTTTAAATTCTGTAGTAATAGGAAAAAAATTTGTAACTTTATTTGATCCAATATACTTTAAAAATGAATATTTATATCCCTTAAGTAAATTTTTTTGAATTATAACATTTTTATTAAATCCTTTATCATAATAAGGTCTTAAAGAAATATTTGATCTATAGGCAACTTCAATTTCAATTTTTTTTGACAAAAATCTAATTAAAGGAACTTGATACTGAATTGGGTGAGAAATTATATACTTAATCATTAACTAATTATAAATTAATTTTTAATTTGAAAATTTTGGATGTATTTCTTTATGATTCATATTCTGATAAAAGTTAAATTATAAAATGCATTTAAAAAAGAAAATTATTTTCTGTAAAATAAGTTTTTTCCAATTAAATTATAACCAAATTAAAAAAAAAATTGAAAGAGGTGGTTTATTAGTTATTCCGTCTGGTCCAGGTCTTGCGACAATAGACACTGATCACAATTACTTTAACGCTCTAAGAAATGCAGATATTGCACTTTTAGATAGTGGTTATTTTTGTTTGTTACTTAGATTAATTAAATTTATCTCAGTAAAAAAATTCTCTGGATACAAATTTTTGTACTGTTTTCTAAATGACAATACACTGCTTAAAAAAAAATTTTTGTTTGTTGAACCAAACGAGAAATCTATTTTAAAAAACAAGAAACTTCTTAAAAATTTAAAATTCACAAATACGCATCATTATATTTCACCCATATATGATAGATACAATATAAAAGATGTTAAATTAAAAAATTTAATAAAAAAATTAAAACCGAAGTATGTTGTTATTAATCTAGGAGGTAATGTTCAAGAAGTTTTGGGATATTATCTAAAAAGAAATTTAACTAATAAATTATCAATTATTTGTTCGGGTGCAGCAATTGCTTTTTTAAATAAAACACAAGCTCCAATAAATGATTTTTATGACAAAATTTATCTAGGCTGGTTAATAAGAATTATATATAAACCAAATGTTTTTTTAATAAGATATTTAAAAGCATTTAAGTTATTTTTTTTAGTATTAAAAAATAAAGTTACTGTAAAACAAATTTAATTAGTTTATTTTATGCAATGAAAAGCTATTGCTTTTAAATTACCATCTTCTTCTTCAAATCTATCTTTATTTTCAACTTCATTAAATATATTTAGTCCTGAATCTCCAAATTCACATACTCTTATATTTTGAAATCCACTTAATTTTAATTCCGTTAATAAAGAATTTTTATCGTACATCCATTTATGTCTAGCTCCACCAAACAAAAATCTTATCTTTTTTAAAAAACTATTATTTTCATTTTTATTTACACATCCTAAACTTTCCATAAATAGATTTGCATCCTTATCTTTATTATATCTATCTATTCTTGCTTCTAATGATGGAACAATAATTCTTAAAACGCCATTTGGTTTAAGCATATCATAAATATTTTTTAACATTTTTTTACCGTCGTATAACGTAACATGTTCTAATACATGTGAACAATAAATATTATCAGCTAGATTATCATCACAAAGTTTGGTTTTTACAATATTTCCATATTTTATTTCTTTTGGAAATTTTTTTTTATTTAACTTAGATATTAATTTTAAAATGGGAATTCTGTCAAAAAAAGCAATTAGACTACTATCATAGTTTATCCAATTTTTTCCAACTGTATAACCACAACCAATATGATAGTTTTTCATTCCTTATTTCTTTTCAAATATTAAACAAAAATTGTTCATTCTCAAATGAATAGGAGTGAAAAATAGAATAAATTTGTAAATAATTCTTTTATAAAAAGTTTTTGGTAAAGTTATAAAGTAATTAACTTCTTTTAATTTAAAATTATTTTTCTCTGCTATATCACCTAGAATTTTTTTAGCCTTTTTAAACTGTATGAGCCACTGGTGTTTGTGACCATGTTTGGTTCCCACCATTTCAAGTCCATGTGTCTTAATTCCTTTACCTATTAGAAATTCAAATCTACTTAATAAACAATCTTCATTGGGTAAACCAATCATAACAAATTTACTTGATTTTTTTAATGCTTTTTTAAAGAGATCAACAAATGTATCTGTATGTTCTAACACATCCATTAGGGTTACAATTTCAAATTTCTTATTTAATTTGTTTAAAAATTTATCTACTTGTTTTCCGTTATTAAAGTATTTTATTTTCTTACTTTTTTTTTTCTTATAAATACCGGCATTAGCATCTAACCCTAAGTATTGAGATTTTTTGTTCATTAATTTTAATAAATTACCATTCCCGCACCCAATATCTAGACAACTTTGAATAAATTTATTTTTTTTCAAAAAAAACATAAAATATCCATAACCTTCAGAAAATTTTCCAATAGAAAATATTGTATCTTTTTTTAAGTAAATATTTTTCATAGTTTAATTTTATATTATTCAAAAATTTTGTGTTTAATATAAAAAATATAAAAAATTTATAATTTTTTAAATACCTATTATCTATATATTCTGATAACTGTTGTATATTATATGAATTATTCAGAATTTAAAAATAGACATAAATCTATTTTTACAAAATATATGATATCTTACCCAAAAATATTTTATTAAAAAAATTAAGAGTCTTATTATTAGGAATACTTTCACCGTTTTATTTTTTGTATTACCATAACCATTTTAAGACCTGTCTAAAAGGTATAGCTGTAGATAAAAATAATGAATATTTACCATGGTTTTCTTATCCTTTAATTGAAATACTAAAAAAAATAGATTTAAGTGAAAAAAAAATACTTGAATTTGGATCTGGATGTTCAAAAAAATTTTTTATAAATAAAAATTGTCAAGTTTTATCCTATGAGGAAGATAAAAATTGGTTAGAGTTTGTTAAAAAAAATTGCAAAACAGAAAATCTTAAAATCATAAATAGAAAAGTTGATCAAAATGATAAAATTAATGAATGTGAAAACAAGAAATTTGATGTAAATTATTATATTATAATTCATTTTATTTTTAAAAAATGCTCAACATAATAGTAAATGCAGATGATTTTGGTTTTTCAGAGGAAACTGTAGAAAGTACAATTAAACTTTTTGAGTTAAATGCTATTTCAAGTGCTACAATTATGCTCTCAAAACCTGGAACACGCAGAGCGATTGAATATGCAAAAAAAAATCCTCAATTTTCATATGGATTACATTTAAATTTTATTAGAGATGAAAATAATAGACCATTGATCCATCACAAAGAAATTTCTTCATTAACAACAAATGATGGTTTTTTTTTGAGTGCAAATCAACTTAGAAAAAAAGCATTATTAAATTTAATTGATCCATCTCATATTTGTTCTGAAACTATTGCTCAAATAAATGAATTGTTAAATTTAGGAATAAAAATATCTCATTTAGATTCTCATGGCCATATTCATAAATTTCCTATCTTTTGTAGAGCCATAGGGTCTATTAAAAATCAAATAAATATCCAAAAAGTTCGAAATTATCAAAATATATTTTTAAGAAAAAAATTTTTGTCACCAACTTTTTTGCTTGGAGCATTATTTAAAAAAAATATTAATAAATATTTTAAAACAACAAATTTTTTCTTTATGAACTCAAATAAAAATAATTCTAACTGGCCAAAAGATTTATTTGAATTAAACATTAAAGGTTCACTTGAAATTGGAGTACATCCTGGATCCAAAGAAAATTGGAGAATAAAAGAATTTGAGTCATGTTTGATAATTTCTGAAATTATAAAGAAAAATAATGAATATAATTTGATTAATTGGGATCATTTATAATATTTGTAATCGAGATACTAAATTGTAATTAAATAATTTATTTATAAAAAATATAATTTGGATCACTTTTTAATTTTTTCATTTTATAATCATACGAATTAAGTTTTCTAGAAATTTCAAGAATATTTTTTTCATTACTTTCAATTATTAGATTTGGTTGATTTTCTTTTATTAATTCCATCATTCCTTCTAATGCCTCTAGTTCATGCCCCTCAATATCAATTTTTATCCATGAAACTTTGTTTATTAAATTTTTATAAGTATCTAATTTTTCACAAAAAACATCAATTTTCTTATTTAATTTCATTCTAAGTTGAGGCACGTTTCTTTCCTCAGATAATGTTCCTGTTAAGCCAGAAACATCATCGACTAGAAATTTTGAAATTTCTCTTTTATTTGAAATCGCAAATGGAAGTATTATGAAATTATCATAATTATTTTTTTGTTTAGTTTTAAGTAAGAGTAACAAATTTTCTATATCAGGCTCAAATATGAAAATTTTTGTATTATAAAATTTTTTAAAGAAAAAACTGTAAAGACCAATATTTCCTCCAACATCTATAAATGATGTATTTGTTAAATTTTTTTGATGATTAATTTTCTTTATAAAATCAAATGTTTCCTTTTCATAATTAATTAAATTTATAATGAAATTAAGGTTTCTAGGGAAGTATAAAAAAAAATTACCAAACATTTTGGATTTTTTTGAATATATTAATTTAAATTTAAAAATTGACCTAAAAAAACTAAATTTCATTAACCAAAAGATGGGATGAAATTTTTCCCTAATTCGATTCAACATAACTTATAATAGAATTTTTAATTTTAAGAGTATAGCTAAAATGATTGAAAAAATTATTTTTTTTAAATAGATTTTTTGTTTCTAACAAACATTTATTCTGATACCAATATGATGATTTATGCAAAATACAAAACATATTTTAAAATTTTGTAATTTTAAAAGAAAACTTTTTTATTATAAAAATTATTTAAAATCTAATCTAGTAAAGAGTAATTCTCTCTTGTACAAAAATTCTCAAACTTAAATAAAATGTGTGGAATTTCTGGCTTATTTAATTTCACAAATAGAAATATTGAAGCTAAAGAAATTATTAGTAAAATAGTTAAAGCTCAAAATCTAAGGGGACCAGATGACAATGGTCAATGGCAGTCAGATTGTAAAAAGGTATTATTTGGTCACAATAGATTATCTATTATAGATTTAAGTACAAATGGAAAACAACCATTTATATCCCTTGATAATAATTTCATAATAACATTTAACGGTGAGATTTATAATTTTAAAGAAATCAAAAAAGAATTAATTTCTAAAAACATAAAATTTAGAAGTAATAGTGATACAGAGGTAATCATAGAATCTTATAAATTTTGGGGTTTGGAATTTCTTAACAAGCTAAGAGGCATGTATTCATTTGGATTGTGGGATGATTTGAGTAAAAAATTGATTTTAGCTAGAGATCCTTTTGGAATTAAACCATTATATTATTCAATTAAAAATGGAGTTTGTTATTTTGCTTCTCAAGTAAAAAGCTTTAAATCTATTAATGAAATTAGTAATGAGAAATCTGAAGCAGGTACAGTTAGTTTTTTTATGTGGGGACATGTTCAAGAACCCTACACATTATACAAAGATATAAAATCATTAGAAAAAGGTTCCTGCATGGTGATTGATATAAGTGGAAATATTAAAAATATTAAATATGCAGATATTAAAAAAGAAATTATTGAGGCAAATCCTGTAAATTTAAAAAATTATAATGAAAAAATAGAATATTTGAGGGAATGCATAGAAGAAACAGTAAGATATCACCAAATTTCGGATGTTCCAATTACTTTCCTTTTGTCTTCTGGTATCGACTCATCAACCATTATATCTTCAACTAAGAACAAAAAGAATTGTAATGCTCTTACTTTAGATCTTGATGAGGGGAAACAAGTCTACAATGAAAAGTTTTTAGCTAAAAAGACAGCAGAAATTAACTCTATACCACATGTTGTAGATAAAGTTACTCAGGAAGAAGTGAATTTGTTAATTGATCAATTTTTTAAAAGTATGGATCAACCAACAAATGATGGATTAAATAGTTTTTTAATATCATATATTTCAAAAAAAAAATTAAATTCAAAAGTAATTATTTCTGGAGTGGGAGGAGATGAATTTTTTTTTGGTTATCCTAGCTTTACACGAATTCAAAAAATAAACAATATGATGAAATTTATTCCAAATTTTAAGGTAGTTGATAAAATTTTTAAAACTTATTTTTATAAGTTTTTAAAAAGAAAAAAACTCAATACAAAATTTTCTGGTATATATTCTTATGGAAGAACTATTGAAAATACTTTTATGTTGCAAAGGTCAGCTTTTTTAAAACATGAATTTGAAGATATGATATCACCAGATATTTTTCAAAAAGGTATTGATGAGATTGACATACACAATAAATTAAAAAAAGATATTGATGGTATCAAAAATACAAAATTATCAATTATGTATTTAGAAATAAAATACTATCTATGTTCAAAACTACTAAATGATCTTGATTGGACATCTATGCATAATTCTATAGAAATGAGAACTCCATTTGTAGATTTCTTCTTTTTTAAGAAAATTTTACCTCTTTTAAAATCTCATAGCGATATAAGTAAAAAACTATTACTTGATACTGTTAAAGGAAAAGTACCAAATGCATTATATAATAGAAAGAAAACTGGTTTTGGAATTCCTCATAAGAAATTTATAGATATTTATTTTAAACAAAAAACAAAATACAAAAATCCATTAAAAGATTGGAATATTTTAAGTTATCAAAAATATTTAGAAAATAGCTTTTAATAATTATCTTTTGATTGTTTATTCAATTTTTTTTCCCATCTGATTGCACTTGAAATGGTCTTTTTTATATCGTTATACTTAGGTTTCCACTTTAAAATCTTTTTAAATCTTTTATTATTTGCATATACTTGTTCAATATCACCTGATCTTCTTTTTTGATACTGAACATCAACACCTTTTTTAATCTTTTTGAAAATATCGACTATCTGTTTAACAGAATATCCTTTTCCATAACCACAGTTTAAAATAAATGATTTTTGTTTTTTTTGTAAATAATTTAATCCTTTAATATGTATATCTGCTAAATCAGAAACATGGATATAATCTCTAATACAAGTGCCATCTTTAGTTTTATAATCGTTACCAAAAATTTTAATTTTAGGTTTCTTTTTTAAATATTGAATTGCTAAATTTTTAATTAAATGACCATGTGAAGTTTCGATCTCTCCAATTTTTCCAGAAGGACTAGCACCTGCAACATTAAAATATCTTAAAATTCCATATTTAAATTTATATTTAACAGATAATTTTTTTATTAATTCTTCACCTTTATATTTAGTATATCCATAATAACCTTGTGGATTTGGTTTTCTGTTTTCATCTACTGACCCTTTAACATTACCGTAAATGCTGCAAGAAGATGAAAAAATTATATTTTTAACTGCAGAATTTTTACAAGCTTCTAATAGGTTTTTGGTTCCAGTAATATTATTATTAAAATATTTTTTTTTATTCTTTTCCGCCTCACTAACATTTAGATAAGCTGCTAGGTGAATAATTGATGTAATATTATTATCTTTAATTATTTTGATAATTTTTAATCTATTTTTAATGTCAGCTTTAATAAATCTAGCTTTTTTATTAATTAATTTTTTATAACCAGTTACTAAATTATCAAGGATAATTACATTTTTTTTATTTTTGACTAATTGTTCAACTATATGACTACCAATATAACCCGCTCCACCTGTAATAAGAATATTAGTCATGCTAACTATTATTTGTAATATATTGTATTGAAGACTTTTTCAAAAAATAAATATATAATTAATTAATTCGAAATTAATTATATAAAACATAGAAAAATATAAAAAATGACTAGAATTTATTGTGATATTGCTGATTTAAATCAGATTAAAAAATTTAATAAAAAAAAAATTGTTAAAGGATTTACTACCAATCCAAGCTTGATGAAAAAAGCTGGTGCAAAAGATTACAAATCATATTCAAAACAAATATTGAAAATTTGTCCTAATAAGCCAGTTTCCCTTGAAGTTTTTGCTGATGATTATCAACACATGAAAGAACAAGCTTTAAAGATTAATACTTGGGGAAAAAATGTTTACGTAAAAATACCTGTTACAAATTCTAAAGGAGTTTTTATGGGTAAAATTATTAAAGAATTAAATAGTTCAAATATAAAGTTAAATATAACTGCAATCTATAGCTCAAAACAAACTAAGAGAATTTTAAAATTATTAAATAATAAAACAAAAGTAATTATTTCAATTTTTGCTGGAAGAGCAGCGGATACTGGTAAAGATCCCGTTCCAGAGTTTAGAGAAAGTATTAAATTAGCTAAAAGGTTTAAGAATATTGAAATTTTATGGGCGAGTGTTAGGGAGCCTTACAATTATACCCAAGCTAAACAACTTGGCTGTGATATCATTACAATACCACCCTCAACAATTGAAAAAATTGAAAAATTTGGAAAGTCTTTTAATCAATTGACAATAGAAACTGTAAAAGCTTTTTATAAAGATGCTAAGTCAGCAAACTTTAAAATTTAAATCTATAATAAAACTTATTAATTATTTAGATGAGTAAATCTCTACCAAAAAGTTCTAAAGTTGTAGTGATCGGAGGAGGGGTAGCTGGATGTTCAGTGGCATATCATTTAGCAAAATTTGGATGGAAAGATACGATTCTTCTTGAAAGAGATCAATTAACTTCGGGTACTACTTGGCATGCAGCAGGCTTAGTTGGTCAACTCGGAGCAACTGCAACAATTACAAAACTTAGAAAATATTCACTAAATCTTTATAAGGAACTAGAAAAGAAAACTGAACTTTCAACAGGACTTAAACAAAATGGAGCAATTACAATTGCTAGTTCAAAAGAAAGACTCCAAGAACTTTTAAGACAAGCAACGTCCGCTCAACTTTTTGATGTGAATGCTGAGGTTTTAGATAAACAGCAAATTAAGAATTTATATCCAGTAATAAATGACCAAGATATTCTAGGTGGTGTTTATATGCCTGAAGATGGTCAAGCGGATCCTGTAGGGGTCACAAATGTTTTGGCAAAAGCTGCCAAAATGGAAGGTGCTCAAATATTTGAAAAAACTCCTGTTCGTAAAATATTGGTTAAGAATAATCAAATAGTGGGTGTTGAGACTTTAAAGGGTAAAATTGATTGTAAGTATGTTGTGCTTGCAACAGGGATGTGGTCTAGGCAAATTGGTGAAGATATAGGTGTGAGTATTCCATTATATCCGAATGAACATTTTTATATAATAACAGAACCAATGAAAGATCTTCCAAAAGATCTTCCTGTTCTAAGAGATTATAATGATTGTTTATATTTAAAAGAGGATGCTGGAAAAATGTTAGTTGGTATTTTTGAGCCAGGGGCGAAGAATGCTTTTAAAGAAAAAGGAATTGTACCAAATGATTTTTCCTTTGGAGAATTTCCTGATGATTTTGATCATTTCGAACCTTATTTAGAAAAATCATTTAAAAGGCTTCCAATATTAGAGAATGCTGGTATTAGAAAATTTTTTTCAGGACCTGAGTCTTTTACACCTGATACCCAGTATTTATTGGGGGAAACCTCAGAAGTAAATAACCTATTCACTTGTTGTGGATTTAATAGCATTGGGATTGCAAGTTCAGGTGGAGCAGGAAGAGTGACAGCAGAGTGGATGATCAATGGATATATGAATGAAGATTTATACTCACTAGATATTAAAAGATTTCAAAAGTTTCATTCATCTAAGAAATTTATAATGAATAGAGTGACTGAAACCTTAGGGGATTTATATGGAATGCACTGGCCATATAAACAACATATAACTTCTAGAGATCAAAAACTACTTCCATATCATAAAGACTTAAAAAATGTTGGTGCATGCTTTGGTCAATCAGGAGAATATGAAAGACCAATGTGGTATGCTTTAGATGGCATTAAAGCTGAATATGATTATAGTTTTAATTATCAAAACTGGTATCCATCAGTTGAACATGAAAGCAAAAATACAATTAAAAATGTTGGTCTTTTTGAACTTTCACCTTTTTCAAAATATGAAATTAAAGGAGAAAAAGCTTATGAAGAATTACAAAAACTTTGCACGGCTAATATTAAAAATGAAATTGGAAAATGTACTTATACTCATATGCTCAATGAAGGAGCGGGTATTGAAACAGACCTGACAGTTGTTTGTCTTGAAAAAGATTATTTTAGAATAATAAGTTCTGCAGCAGTTAGAACTCATGATAAGGCTCACATACTTAAATATCTGTCAAATGACTTAGACTTTAAAGATGTAACAGATGAGCTTATATGCTTAGGAATTTTCGGACCAAAAAGTAGAGATTTGTTATCTAAAATTTCTAAAGAAGATTTGTCTAATGAAAATTTTAAATTTGGTACTTGTAAAAGTATTAAACTAAATTCAATTGATGTTTGGACTCAAAGATTGTCTTATGTTGGAGAACTTGGTTATGAACTTTATATTCAAAAAGAAAATGGCAAAGAAATATATGATTTAATTGTTGAAACAGGAAAAAATTATAACCTTACTCATTGTGGTGCACATACTATGGATACAATGAGAATGGAAAGTGGTTTTTTACATTGGGGACATGATATTTCTCCTGAAGAAAATCAATATCAAGCAGGTTTAAATTTTACAATTAGCTATAAAAAACCATTTGATTTTATAGGAAAAGAAAAGTTACTAAAAATTAAAAACCAAAAATTAGATAGAAGATTTGTTATGTTGGCGTTAAAAGAAAGCAAACCAGGAGAACCACTTTTGCTTCATGAAGAGCCAATTTATTTAGATGATAAAATTATTGGAAAAACAACATCAGGAAATTACTCATTTAACTATAATAAAAATTTATCATTTGGTTATATAAATTGCGATTTTTCAAATGAACAATTAGTTAATAAAAATCTTTATATTGAAATTGAAAAGAAAAAATATCCTGTTGAAATATTAACAAAACCCTTAAAAACTAACAATTTTAAAAATATATAATTAATTTTCAAATTAATTTGAATTAATAGCTAATTGCTGTTTAAATGATGTTGTGAAAAAAGAAGAGCAAGACATAAAATTATTAGACACAGATATTACTTCTGATGAACATTTTATAAAAGATAGCTATAAAACAACTAATATAAATATCTTACTTAATAGAGTTCGATTAGATAAAAAAAGAGTTTTGAAAAAAAGATTTATAGTTTCGTTTTTTTTGGTTACCGTGATAACTGCTTTGACTGTTTACTTTATTGTTTAGTAAAACTTCATTTAAAAAGTATATTGAAACAATAAAGATTTCTATTATAAGTCGACTATAAATAATGGCGGGGTAGCTCAGTTGGTTAGAGCGCAGGACTCATAAGCCTGAGGTCAGTGGTTCGATCCCACTTCCCGCTACCATATAAAATTTTTTGTTTAATATTTATTTTATCTATTTATAATTTTTTTAATTTTACAAACTTTTTAAATACAGAACAAATATATCTTAATTCTTTTGATGTTAATCCTTGATGACAGCCTAAGAGGATTCCATTTTTCATAACATCATTAGCAACTGTAGCAGTATTTTTATGGGACTTATAATACAAATTTTTCATAATTGGTTGCTTTAAAATATTACCTGTAAATATTGTTCGGGTTTGAATATTGTTTTTTTCAAAAAAGATTTGCATTTCTTTTCTATTAAATTTTTTATTAGCTTTAATAACCAATGGAAAAGCTAACCATGGAGTTTTAACATTTTTATAAGTTTCAGGTAATTTGAAATATTTTGAATAATTTTGAAAAAAATTTTTTAAATAAGAAAAATTTGTTTCTCTAAAAGAAATATTATTTTTTAATTTTTTAATTTGTTCAATTGCAAAAGCAGCTGAAATTTCCGAAGGCAAGAAATTATAGCCTAGCTCAGAAAAAATATATTTTTTGTCATATTGTATACCTGATACCTTAATATTAAACCTGTCTTCAATTTTTTCAGACTCATTTATTGTTGCAGAAGATCTACCCCAACCTCTAAGTAATTTTGCATTTTGGTATAGCTTATAGTCATTAAAACAAGCAATACCACCAGATCCTGCGCCATTAATTATATGTGATGCATAAAAACTATTGGTGGTTACATCAGATAAGTTGCCATTAATTTTTTTATTTACTGTGTAACCAATTGTATCAGCTGAGTCCTCAATAACTTTTAATTTGTATTTTTTTGCTATTTTATTTATTTCTGTCCAATCAGCTATATTGCCAAGTAAGTTTGGTATCATTATAGCTACAGTTTTTTTGTTTATACATTTCTCAATTTGATCGGTATCAGCTAAAAATTTATTTTCAATTGCACCGATAAAATAAGGCACTAAACCTAATTGATATATTGGCGCTACAGTTGTAGAAAATGTCAAAGCTGGAGTTATTATTTCTGAACCTTTTTTGAATTTAAAGGAACTTAAAGCTAATAAGTTAGCAGAAGATCCTGAATTTACCATTAATCCGTATTTTTTTCCAAATATCTTAGCAACAATTTTTTCTAATTTTTTGACATGTGGACCATCGATTAAATTTAGACTATGATTTTTTAATACATTTAATACTGCATTAATTTCTTTTTTATCATATACAGCTTTTCCATAATATATTTTTTTCATATAGTGAGGTGATATAAGATTAGTTGTTTAAAAGCAATATAATCAAATTAATAATATTTTTTAAATATGAGCGAACTTAATTTATATAAAAATATAACTATTGTGATGGTTTTATATCAAGAATCATTTGAGCTTTTATCTAAAACTTTGAACACAATAAATTCTTTTAAAAAAATTATTATAGATAATAATGGAGATATAAAATTAAAAAAAAAAATCAAATCACAGTTTTCTGTTGATCGATATATATTAAACAAAAAAAATAATGGTTTCTCAGCAGGATATAATCAAGGTATTAGTTTGTCTAAAACTGAATTCACACTAGTACTAGGACCTGATTGCATAATAAAAGAAAAAGACATAGCAATTTTAATAAAAAAAATTAAAGAGAATAGAGATTGCTATATCGTATCGCCAACATCTCATGATGAGCATAATAATTTAACTTATGCGGGAGGGCCTCTACCAGAAGATGCTAAAAAGGATATAATTTTAGACCTAGCAGGTGACACTTGTGTTGATAGTGTATTAGGTGCATGCATGCTTTTTAGAACTAAAGATATAATAGAAAATAATTTATTTTTTGATGAAACTTTTTTTCTTTATTATTCTGATGATGATTTATGTAGAAGAGTAAAAAAAATGAATAAATTTATTATCCAAGTTTATGAATCTAAGTGCATTCATCAACATGGAATTGTTAAAGTCAAAAATAAATATCTTAAAAAATTTATTAGAGAATATAATTTTACATTTGATAGATATTATTATTTTTTCAAAATTAATAAACATTTGCCTATAATTAATGAATATAAAAAAAGAATACCCTTATATACGTTAAGATTTTTTTTAAAAATATTAACTTTTAATTTTTTAAGTGCTATTGAGTTACTATCTAAATATTATGCTTATCACAAATTTAATTCAAAAATTTTGAAAAAATAAAATAGTTCAATTTTTTAATTATTTCCTACTAAGAAAGTATTTTTCTTAGCTTTGATATATTCATTGAAGGGTTAGGTGGAAATATTTTTTTTCCAGACGATCTTAATACATCCTTTTTAGTTTTTTTAGCAAAATCATAAACTGATTGAATTTTTCCTCCAATATTTATAATTCCTCTTTTATTCAAAATTTTTGGAATAATTTTAGCAACTTCATCCTGAAACATAAAATTAGTTTTTACATCATAAAAAGCGTGCTCATGTAAAAATGGTCTTTCACACATTATAATTCTAAGAATTAAAGATTTTTTGTATAAAACTACAGAACACTCACCACCTAATTTAGACCAAGCATAATTATTTATAGGTAGTAAAGGATCTTTTTCTTTATAGTTGCCCCTTTTTCCCTCATAAACGTAGCCTGTAGAAAAATAAATCAATTTAATATTAAATTCATTACAAACATTAACTACATTAGCTGTTCCTATAATATTTAAATTTATACTTTTGGATATATCTTTGACGTGTAAATTCATAGGTCTTGATAGTCCCGCACAATGCAATATATACTTGGGCTTATTTTTTTTGATATATTTCCTCATTGAGTCAATTTTCAAAATATTAAAATTTTTTTTTGATGGGAACAAAATATTAAATTTTTTATTTTCTTTTTTTAGCACTTGCGCAAATCTTCCATTACCTCCAGTAACAATAATTCTTTTTTTTGAGTCTAGAATAGTCAATTTTTTTATTAATAATTAATATTTAATGATTTTACTTCTAATTAATTCATTTAGTGTTTTAGCATTTCGGTCTTTTTTTGTCATAATTAATTTATTTTTAATCCACTTAATCTTTAACTGTGGATCATTATATTTTAATGCATGTTCATTGCCGATCGATCTATATTCTGTACAGCAATAACATATAATATTTTCTTTATCTAAAGTTTGAAATCCATGAGCAAAACCAGGTGGAATAAAAATACCTTTGCAATTTTTTTCACTTAAAATAATAGAAAAATGTTTACCAAAAGTTTTAGAATTTTTTCTTAAATCAACAGCCACATCTAGAATTTTGCCTTTTAGAACAGAAATATATTTACCTTGTGATTTATTATTTTGGAAGTGCAAACCTCTTAAAACATTTTTCTTTGATTTAGATACAATAGTAAATTTGAATTTAGACCCGATTTCTTTTTCAGACACAAGTTCTCTTAAATAACCTCTATTATCACGATATTGTTTACCATCTACAATTAGTAAGTTCTTAATTTTTGTTTTAGATATGTTAAACATTTAAATTAATTTATTTAGGTATTTTGAGTAATCACAATTTCCATAAAATTTAATTGATTTTTTAATTTGATTTTTGCTAATCCATTTATTTATATATGCTATTTCCTCTAAACAGGCTATTTTTACACCTTGTCTATTTTCGACAGCCGATACGAAAGCACTGGTTTTATAATAATCATCCATTGATCCAGTGTCAAGCCAAGCACCACCCCTTCCTATAAAATCAGCTTTTAGATTATTTTTTTTTTTGTATTTGTTGAGTAAATCTATTATTTCAATTTCACCTCTTTTTGATGGTTTAAGTTTTTTTGAATATTCTACAACTTTATTATCAAAAAAATATAATCCAGTAATAGCCCAATCTGAAATATATTTTTTTGGCTTCTCTTTTATGGAAATAATCTTTTTCTTATTGTTTATTTTAGCAACACCAAATAATTCAGGTTTAGTAACTTTGTGCAATAATACTCTTGCGCCCTTTGTTAATCTGGATGATTTAATAAGATTACTAGATAAGTTTTGACCATAAAAAAAATTATCTCCTAATATTAGAGCAACATTATCCTTCCCAATAAATTCTTCACCTAAAATAAATGCATCTGGTAATCCTTTTGGATAAGGTTGTTCCTTATAGGTAATTTTCATTCCAAGATTATTTCCATTGGGTATTATTTTCTTATATTGATTAAGCTGTCCTTTATTGACAATAATTAAAACATTTTTTATTTTTGAGAGCATTAAAATTGATAAAGGATAAAAAATCAGAGGCTTATCATAAATTGGTAAAAGTTGTTTGTTTACAGCTTTTGTAAGTGGACTCATTCTTGTACCCATTCCTCCAGCTAAAATAATTCCTTTTTTAATCATATTTGCCCAATCTATTTAGAATATCTTTTTTTGCTAGTGTGGAATAATATTTTTTATTATTATTATACCAATTGAAAGTTAATTTAATCCCTTTTTCAAAATTTATTTTAGGTTTCCAATCTAATTTTTTCATAATCTTATTACTATTTAAAGCGT
>Ga0255753_1002017_pt1 | contig 23041 bp, 21 predicted proteins | sample 041ome_10_FD_179953 | JGI IMG/M metagenome (GOLD analysis project Ga0255753, IMG submission 179953) | Coastal salt marsh microbial communities from the Groves Creek Marsh, Skidaway Island, Georgia - 041412US metaG (version 2) | ecosystem: Environmental > Aquatic > Marine > Intertidal zone > Salt... | reverse complement strand
GAGAACTGGTCCACCAAACAGTCACACAGGTTGGGTAGGACCAGGCGGATTACCCGAAACAGGCTCAGGCCTGTTTCGTCCCTGTGGGCTTCGCGCCACGGGCGCTCGGTGTCAAATGCTGCTAGGGTCGCATTTGTTCGACCCTCCAGTTCGAACCCCCAGCTAGCGCTAGGCCAAATACGAAAAACCCGGCACAAGGCCGGGTCTGTCGTATTTGGTAGGACCAGCCAGATTCGAACTGGCGACCTCTACCATGTCAAGGCTCACAGAACTCGCCACAACACGTCAGGACACCTCAAAGAGTACTACAGAAGTGACGTGATTCCTTGCTATGGAGTCTGACAAATCTCAGTTAATTCCAGGAGCGACTTGTGTCCAGGGTGGCAGTGTTTCTTCGAGAGAGATTAATAATTTATCGAGATTTTGGTAAGACCAGCCAGAATCGAAATAGCTGCGAGCTCTAGTTATGATATGCGGCGGGCATATGTTGAGACGGTCCAAAAAAACGAAGTCGATCGAAATAATCAGCTATGCGCCGGGTATTACTTTCAATAAAAGAAATGTGCTCTCATTTCACCCGTTTTAAAAAGCTCATTGCATACCTCTATAAAAGCTTCGCGTTTGGTCCATCTAGTAGTGGCTCGCGTTCTTATTTTGGCCGCAATGATGTCAGGCCTTTCGGTTTCTTCTTTGATCCTTTTGTAAACCAACTTATCACCTAGGGGGGATAAGTTGGATGCAGGCCTTGAAAATCGCGCAGCGATACAATCGCTGACACCAACTATTGCTTGGGCCCCTGCGCTTAAGTTACTTGTAAAGCCTGTAGGCGGATTGATGCCATACCGATTATATGAATCTCGAATTAGATCGAATGCGGTGGGCTCATTATTCATTACTTGCGGGTGTAGCCCTAGTTCGGATATGGAGGCAAGCTCTTCTCCATTATCGAGAGGGTGGCCTTCACGCATCATTGCAAAGAGTTCAGGTCGCGCTAAGTCCACTACATCGTATGCATGACCATCAATTTCTTTTAAGGTGAAAGTAAGCAGTACGTCAATTCGACCTTTGTCTAATAATTCAAAATCGGTCCCGATATCGGTGAGGACCATAGAAATTTTTAATTCAGGGTATCGAGTAGCCATAACGCGAATGGCGCGCGGTACGAGAGACCACATTAGAACTTCTTGACAGCCGACTACCAATTCACCGCGAAGACTTTCAGAATTAGAAAAACTACCCTCTATGGACTCAACGTCCCCCAGTATTCTGATTGCATGTTCTTGCAGAATAATTCCATCGGTTGTGAGCGATAGACCCTTTGACGGGATGCGGACGAACAAATTTGTAGCTAATTGATCTTCAAGTTTGTCAACAGCATAACCGATAGACGTAGGCGATATGTGCATCTTAGCGCCCGCTGCCGAGAAACTCCCCTCAGAAGCTGCTGCTAAGAAGTAACGCAAATATTCTACTTTCATCGAAGAATTCCTTCAAAATTTACATCAATTTAACTAATTAATTGTAATTTTAAAATCATTGTCCCTATGCAATTCTTGTTTGATGAGCGAGTCCTTTAAATCTAGTTAACGCCGGAGCGCCAATCATGCTTAGAAGAAAAATTACATATTTTGCAGGTTTATCCACGGGGCTGTTGCTGAGCTTATCTGCGAATCTAAATGCGCAAGACAGTCAACCAAATCAAAATGCTAAAACTCGAATGATGGAAGAAGTAATTGTTTTAGCGACGAAAAAAGGTGATGCCGAGGCCGCTCAGGACGTTCCCGTGGCACTCACTGCATACAGTGAAGATCAGCTTGAGCTAATGAAAGTCAGAGATTTGCAGAGTCTGGCGTTCGCCTCGCCAAATGTGGCTCTGGATGATGTTGGTACCACAAAAGGCGTGGCAAATTTTTCAATTCGTGGATTAGGGATAAATTCCTCGATTCCATCAATCGATCCGACTGTCGGCATCTTTGTTGATGGTATGTACTTGGGTATTAACGCTGGTGTCGTCATGGACTTGTTTGATCTCGAATCGATCGAGGTATTAAGAGGTCCTCAAGGTATTTTGTTCGGACGTAATACCACCGGTGGCGCTGTGATGATCAACACGAAAAAACCCGGTAGCGAAAGAGACGCGAAGATCAAGGTGTCTGCGGAAAGCGGGTTTCGTGGAACTGGTACCAATTACTATGCCATGGGCACCTTCACCACTCCTCTAATTGACGATGTTCTGTCAGCAAAGTTGGCCGTTTACCATAATAACGATGGTGGATGGCACAAAAACGTGCTCCCTGGATCTGATATCGAGAGTCGCGTTGAGCAAGCGGGTGGGACAGCTGCAGCATTATTAGCGGCGGGCCTGCCAATTGCTCAAAATACAGCCGACGGCACCCAAAATTTTGGTAAGGCTGAGACCACAATGATCAGGCCCTCGTTGTATTGGACCCCGACAGAAAACTTAGAGGTCACTGTGCGATATGAGCATGCCGAGGTAGAAGCAGATGGGGCAGTCATTCAAAATCATCCAGCAGCCACCAATGGCATTGAGAATCCATACTTCAGCGTAGATAGAAATAGCTTTGGCGTCTCCAATGATGAGGTGGGATATCTCGATAACGAATGGGACCAGTTAATAGCCGAGGTCCGTTACGACCTAGGTGATGCCGGTGTCGTAACGAGCATCACTGGCTGGCGCGATTTCAGCTCCCTAGGTCGAAGTGATATCGATGGCACGCCTATTTATGGTTTTCACGCTGACCTTGACGTCTGGCAAGACCAATTCTCGCAAGAAGTTAGACTAAATCGTAATGTATCGGATGCAGTCTATCTAACTCTTGGAGCCTACTATTTTGAGCAGGACCTTAGTTACAACGAGGACCGAGAGCTCCTTGGTGGTTTAATTTTTGTCAACGGCGGAGGGGTTCAAAATCAAAGCACTAAAGCTCTATTTGGCCAAGTTGATTACGACCTTACCGACACATTGACTTTAAACGTCGGTGCGAGATACACCTCAGAAAGTAAAGATGTTGTTATTTCCTCCCTCATAAACAGCGAAGAATGTGATCCACGCATAGCGGGCTCTTGTTCAGAAGATTTTGAAGACAATGGATCGTGGCAGAATTTCACCCCTAAATTAGGATTTCAGTGGTCGCAATCTGACGCGGTTAATGTGTATGGGCACTGGACTAGGGGTGTTAGGTCGGGTGGATATAACTTTAGAAATGGTAATCCCGGGATACCTCCTGGCCCTACCGACGAAGAGGTAGTTGACGCATTAGAATTGGGGGTTAAGGCGTTACTCCCTAATCAAAAGGGAACCCTCAATGCCTCTCTTTTCGTAAATGATATAGGTGATATGCAGCGAGAAGTGCTGATTGCGGACGAGACGCTGGGCACATCGCAAGTAATACGGAACACTGCTGACGCTCGTATTTCAGGGCTTGAGGTCGAAACACGCATCGCGCTAACCCAAAATCTCGTAATGCAAGCGAGCCTGGGATATTTAGATGGGAAGTATCAAAAAGTCCTATTAGATATATCTGGTGATGGCGTGATTGATGAAATTGATAAGAGTCTCGATTTGCCAAGGTTGGCGCCGTGGACATGGGGGCTCGGGCTTATACACTCGTCGCTGTTGTCTAACGGATTGACTTTGGATTCAGCTATTAATTACTCGCATAGGCACCAATCTGCTTACACGGATAACAACCTAGGTTATCTGAATGCTGTCAATGCTGTAGATGCAAGTATGACATTGGGCTGGGATAACATCACTGCATCCTTCTTCGGCAAAAATCTACTCGATGAGGTTAATCACGGCACTGACACCAACCTCCCTGCGGTACTGGGTTACGGCTCGGTAGGCACATTGATGAGAGGTCGAATTATCGGATTGGAAGTGATTATTAATTTCTAGTCCGAGAGCCGTCGGGCTTCTATTCGCAAATAAATCTACTGCTCTTACCGCAGGTGATCTGGGGTAAGCAGCAGTTTGTCCTAAGGCTCTTCTGAGGTAAAAACGATGAGTTCTGGCAATCTTAATGACCCGTCGAGTAAATCACTCGATAGCGTCCAAGAAGTTTTCTACGCTAATTTTAAAAATTTTGATGAATTAGGTTCAGCATTTTGTCTGATGCGAGACGGTCAAGTATTACTCGACTTAAAAGCTGGGCCCTTAGCTGTAGGAAGTGAGGAAAACTGGTCCGATCAAACTTTGGTTAATATTTGGTCTACTACTAAAGGCATTGTTGCTACGTGCTACTGCGTCTTAGTAAGCCGAGGTCTGATTTCCTACGAGGACAAGGTTTCCACGTATTGGCCTGAGTTTGGTGTTAACAACAAAGCAGAGATTACTATCGCTGATTTGTTATCACATAAAGCTGGCTTGGCGGCACTTCACGATGGAGCGACCTGTCGCGAACTTTTATCGGTCAGCGCTGCAAATTCACTAGCGAAAGCCGGCCCTTTATGGAATCCCAGTCAAACAAGTGGATACCATATTCTGACTTACGGTCCTCTCGTAACCGAGTTGTTTAGGCGCATCGAGGGCCGCTCTATAAAGAAGTATGTTGAGCAGGAGTTCTCGATAGGTAGGGGATGGGACATGCACATTGGCCTGCCTGAGGATAGAGAGGCGGATGCCGCAGAAATTGCTGTCTCTGAAACTCTTGACCTATCGGTAAGAGAAAATGCTTCTGAATTGCAACAGCGAGTGTTCACAAGCCCCGTACTCAATCCACTGGATGCAAATCTGAAAGAATGGAAGGATGCGGATCTCCCCTCCGCAAATGGGTTTTCCAACGCTAGGGCAGTAGCAGAAATGTATTCTGCATTAATAGACCCGGCGGATGGCCTTGTTACCAAAGAGGCACTTAATCAAGCCTTGGAACCGCAGTTCGAGGGAACAGATTTGATAATGCAGTCGTTTTCTCGCTGGGGTTGTGGCTTCGTATTGAATTCTGGTGGCGTTTTTGGGCCCAACCCTAACGCATTCGGTCACTCTGGGTTAGGCGGGTCTCTAGGTTTTGCCGACCCAGATAGCGGAATAGTAATTGGTTACACACCGAATAGATTGGGCTACAAGCCGAGATTAGACCCGCGTGCTTTGGGTTTGATAGATGCGGTCTACTCATGTTTTTGAAACTAATTTGTCAATCGAAACGGTTGGATTATCGTTCCTACACATCCGAGCTTCCGTTCGCACCGTCCTAGGTCAAAAAATGAAATCGATTGATTCTGTAGATGCAAATTTTGATTCCACGTCATATAGAGCATGGGTGTTGCTCATGCTCGTCGTTGTCTACATTTTTAATTTTATTGACCGTCAAATTATTGGAATACTCGCTGTCCCAATACAGGCAGAGCTAGGTCTTAGTGACACACAACTGAGTTTGATGGGGGGCTTGGCATTCGCATTGTTCTATACCGCTCTGGGAATTCCCATAGCATGGTTGGCTGATCGAAGTAACAGAACATGGATTATGACGATTGCTCTGGTCACTTGGAGCGCCATGACTGCGGTTTGCGGGATGGCACAGAACTTTATGCAACTTTTTTTTGCGAGGCTTGGAGTTGGCGTTGGTGAGGCAGGTGGCGTAGCTCCAGCATACTCACTCATATCGGATTATTTCCCTTCAAATCAACGCTCACGTGCGCTGGGAATTTATGCCTTCGCTATCCCAATTGGCTCCGCTCTTGGGATGCTACTCGGTGGTGTTTTAACAACTCTGGTTGGTTGGCGCCTTACATTTGTAGTAGTTGGAGTGCTCGGTTTGGCAATAGCTCCACTATTTAAGATGACCGTCATAGAACCGGTAAGAGGACGATATGACCTAGCGACAGCCGACGTGACCGCTATACCTTTTTCTTCTGTAATTAAAACGCTTCGAACAAAGAAAAGCTTTTGGCTCCTGGCATTGGGTGGAGCCAGCTCAGCTATGATGACATACGGTTTACTTTTCTGGTTTCCATCTTTTTTGCTGAGGTCTTTTGACTCGCAGCTCATAACGTTTTTTTCTTGGCTTCCAAGCTACTTGCATGCTGATGACCCTACACCGGTACTTTATGTGTCGTATTTTTACGGGGCGATCTTGTTAGTTGGCGGTATCGGCGGAATTTGGTTGGGAGCAGTGGTTACTGACAAATTAGGAGTGGCTGACAAGAGTATTTATGGGCGTGCTCCAGCCTATGCTTTCTTGGGGACTATTCCGTTTTTTCTTTTAGGAATTTTAAGTGATTCCTTAGTCGTCATATTTTTTGCTTTTCTGGTAATTCAGGCTCTAAGTTTTGTGATGATGGGGCCTTTATTGTCTTCATTTCAGCACATAGTAGGTCCGAATATGAGGGCTACCGCGTCGGCAATCGCACTATTCATTAACAATTTAGTTGGTATAGGTTTTGGAAGTTTACTAATAGGTGTTCTTTCTGATTTCCTTTCCGAGCAGTTTGCAGAGGAGGCTCTTCGTTACTCGCTCGCGTCTGGGGTGATTTTTTATCTGGTGGCAGCTTTTTTGTTTTTACTCGCAGCGAGACATTTAGAAGAAGACTGGGAAAATAAATAAAGTACGAGCCTGGCGGGAAAGGCGTGACAGGCGAATCGACGAGTATTTGGCGCGTCAGGTCATCTAGTACCATACTTTCTTATTAAGGAAGAGCCACTTTTTGAGCGCTACCCTATCTAGGTAGTGCCATTTTTTGAGCGGTACCTTTATGAGGCATTGATTGGGTCGCATTGCATATACAGTGTTGATACAAAATTAGAGGAAAAAGCCTCGTTTCTCAGTGGTCGTTAGTTAACTGAATAACCACTGGCGGTAAATCCACTATCTCTTTTTCTTCCTTCACCGCAGGCTTGCCATAAGCTCGGTCGAGTAGGGCATTAGCAGCAGAGACTCTAGCCGCATCTGTGCGACCGTTTCTGGCGACATCAACAAGTGTTTGGAGTGCTTCTTCGGTATAAATCTTGGCAAGTTCTGAGAGGCGCTGAGACTGCTCAGGTGAGGATTTATTGGTAGAGCCTGATGGACGTCCTGCTCCTTCTCGAAAGCCACCATGCCTGCTCATCTTGCCCCCTTTTTGAAAAAATCTTGATATCTGGTGTCTGTCCTTTGGTGAAAGTCAGAGGAAGATCTACCAACTCGTTTTCTCTGGACACACTTAGCCCAGTAAGGCCAAGTGATTGATCTGTCCTTCGGAGCCAAGCCGTCGAAAGATCTAGTAATGTAGCGTCACCTCTTGGGTAGGGGGCGGTTGAGCTGTCTCCCCTTTACGCGCTGCCTCTTAACGCAGAACCACTAGCTAGCCACATTACCGACTGCCAGTTATCCGCAGGTTACCGTCGGGTAGAGCCTGCTCGTGCGAACTTTGTCATTTGCGGGCTGTTCGCTTGCCCAGCTGCGGTCATCGCTTCACCCATCGTAAATGTACGAATCTAAGCTACCGTCTACAGCCATTTGTAAGTATGTGTGCAGATCCCCTTCAGAAGGGCGCTAGCTCAAAAGCTATGGTGCTCCAGCCTTCGACGCCGCAGACACCACCTGTATGTTTTGCTGTCAAAGAAAATAGAAGTGGGCCGGGTTTTACAAAAGTTTTGTCCAGTTCAATCACGAGACTGAAGCCACTTCCCCCTCCCAATGTTGAGTTATTTGGCGCTAGTAAGTGAAGATAGGAATGTTCATTCTGCGATGTCACAGAAAAGTACACACGCTGGCCGCAGACAAGCTCTAGGGACTCATAGTCTTGTTGCTCTGGTGTAGTAAGAGTCTGTAAGTTTTCTGCGTGCCTATCAATCGCGGCGGAGTCTGCTTGCATTTGGTGTTCTGATCGAGATGAGGACATTTTTAAGGTCTCCAAGTTAAGTCATTTGGCTTTGAATCAAGAGCTTCGCAGCGCATGAGCCAAAGTCTTTAGCGAGCAGATTTGGGCGACTCCCTCTACCTACGATTAGGACGCCTTCAGCCGTTAAATCTTCTTTGCGGGTTCGAATAAACCAAGAGAGAGAGGAGAGGGTGGGAAAAACTTCACCTCCATGTGATCTATGTTGTTCATGCCATGTCTTGGCAGTGACGTATTGGGTAATTGACGGATTTCCGTTCATATAAAACTCCTGAAGAAATTGCACCAGCCACGGTGTTATCCGGAGTATTAGGGAGTCTTTGGGCGGCTCATGCTATGGAGCGCCCATTTTGTTATGCGAGCCAGTTAAACTCAGTTACCCATACGACGTATTCGGGCGATGGATAATTTGGTTTCTGCGTGATCTCTCTGAATGTCGGTAGTAGCTTCTCGATTCGTGATTTCGTTACAAACTTGATCCATTCATCACGCTTCTGCGAGGAGCGGCCTAGAATGTCACTGGCTCGCTTTTGTAGTTTTCTCCATCCAGGGTTCTTGCCGTCTCGCTCTAGGAGCCTAATGTGGGCGACGTACAGTGCAAATTCCACGTAGTCGGGGATTGGTTTGGCTCTCGCAGTATTACTCTCTTTGGTGCGGCTAGATATTTTCAAAAGCTGAGTAAAACGCTCGAAACAGAGCTTATCGATTTGTTCTCGCGCTTCATGAGGATCGTCTACCGGACGTTGATTCATGGTAACGAGAGCTGTGCGAGAGGACATTCTCTCGCTGGCAAGTTCCGCAACTAAGAGGGCTAGGTTCTGCGGCGAGATAAGCTCGTTACTGCATCCAATTTCAAACTCTTCATTAATTTTCTCTGCGACCCTAGAGACCGAGAAAGAGTCTCTCCTGAACATTGCTGCGTAGGCGTCATTCAATTCATTCATTTGAAAACTCTCTCTACCACTGATTTTCGATCTTCCACATTACTATGCATGTACCGTGCGGAGGCAGTCAGAGTCCGGTGTGCCATCACTTGCATGATTTGTGCTTGAGAAACACCTGCGTTAGCTAGTGCAGATCCGCAACCATGTCGAAGCCAATGGAACGTTCGACCTTCAAAGCCCGCTTCTCTGCAGACTTTTTGGAGTAGGGCTCGATGATTGAATGGCTTCTCTGATCTATAGCTCTTAAAAATCAGTGACGTGGGCTCAGCCTTCGGTAATTTTCTCAGTTCTTCAATACAACTATCGGTTAGCGGTGCTACATGGGGTCGCCCATTTTTAGTTACCGCGATTGATGCTGTTTTTGATTCGAAATCGATGTCTTCCCATCTCAGCTCTTTGAGGTTCCCGATTCGCACACCCGTATGGAACCCCAGCACAATCAATGCGGGCAGTTTCTTCCAGCGTTGGTCAACGACCCTTGCCACTGCCAAAAGACGTTCGACCTCTTCGGGTCTGAAGTATTTATCGGGGTCTACAGGCTCTGGAGCTTTCTCGAAGCCACGAGTCGGTGGCACGTGAGATCGGGGTAGCACACGAAGTCGTCGGGCATATTTGAAGAGGCCCGCGAGGGTTGATACGAACCGATTTATTGTAGCGCCGGATAATGGTTCCCCTGTGGGTTGTCCGCGGTCCTTGCCGGTCCCACCTTTGAGCTTACCTCTGGCCACCAAGCGACTAATCGCCTGATCCACTTGGTCTTCGCTAATGCTTTCAACAGGTAGAGGGCCAAATTCATCAACCCAAAAACGAATGCGGCCAAGAGAGCCGCTACAGTGCTCACGCGAGGCAATCCACGCCTCAGCAAGTTCTTTGAAAGTAGTCATATTCATTTCCTTTCATCGCAAATGGTCACTACCCTGAAAAGGGCGATTTGTGTCCACCGTGGCGGTGCGATTTCTAGAGAAATCAATGACTTATCTAAATTTTGGTAGGACCAGCCAGATTCGAACTGGCGACCTCTACCATGTCAAGGTAGCGCTCTAACCAACTGAGCTATGGTCCTAACGGGCTGCGAAGTATAAGTGTAGACGCTAACCAGCTCAATACATTGTGTGAGTCTGTGATTACTGTGCTTGATCTAGAGGTCGGGCAACTCAATATTCTGAATTGTTGACTCGTTTGCTGTCACTGTCACCGAGTAGGTATTGGCCCCATCGCCATAAAATGTAACTACGGACTGTCCGTCCTCAGAAGGCGGATCTAACGTTTCTGTTGAGTAGACTTCTCGTTCATCGATTTCTGGGTCGTCGTTTGAGCAGGTAAAAGCCAGTGAATAATCGCCAGGTACGATGAAACCAAACTCGAAGTTATAGGCGGCTGCACCCCCATCAGTTTCCTCAAACTTAACAAGCGCAGTTGTAAGAGGATCAATAACATTTTGTTCTTCGTCGAGATGACCTAGGTCTGTCGCTACAGCCTCCGCGCCCACATAGAGATAAACTGCACCTGCGAAAGAGGCTTCCGCCTCACAACTCTCGGAGATGATTTCCGCTGCAATAGCACCAGATATTTCTCATACCTCCTGGTTATTTACTAGTCGAAGTGCGGGCTTGAGAATAGCCTCCGGGAGGCCGGGCGGATTGGTGATCGATTTTCGGACATCAAAGTCGATTGTAAAATTTGCCGCGCCGCCGGTAGCTACAGTAAAGCCGCTTACGAGCTTCAGGCCTGTCTCACCGCCGGAGGGAATGCGCAATTCAATTTCTTGGCCATCAGTAATCATGTATGAATCACGAACACCCTGTTCGGCGTTAACGGCCAGTCGTATCCATTCGTAGCTACCCGAATCGATGATTTGATCATCAAGCAATATCGCGGAGTTTGAGCCTTGCAGGGCAAGCAAATCAATTGACTTGGCTTCTTCAAACTCAAAGTTTTGCTCTTCGCCATTCTCAGGCTTTATTGCAACTCCAGAGAACTGAATAACAACTTCTGATGCATAGTCCACGGGCGCATCTGTAATGCGCAATGTCAACGTGGTGTCACGAGGCGGCGTTGTTACGATAGGGCTGGGTACTTGGGATTCGCCTCCACCACCACACGCGGTTAGCAGGGCGAAAGCCGCAATGGGCAAGCACCGATAAAGCATATAGATCTCCTTAATTATCGCATTTTGCGAATATTCGCAAAATGCGGTTATAGGGCGTCCGGGGTGTGAATACAATTAATAGGCGCCGTACCGGCGGCGTTTTAACAAAACTAGATTTTAAAATGACGCTAATGTGGCAAGCGATGGACAGTAAGATCAGATAGTTGCAATGAAGGATACATGTTGTCCCAGCACTGAAGCGCGCATCTAATGGTTTTGTTACGCTTTCACCTCTGCCCATGTGGCAACGACGGGACGAGTGGCAAAGGCACGGTATACCGAGGAGACTTACGGCACATACACTATGGGGGGGCGGTGAAGTTTGGTGGTCCAGCAGTGTCAAGCATGTTGCAACTGCGATGCGCGTGCCGTCGATCAAGCCAGTCAATTGGCGGATCTAATACCGCCGGGTTCGATAGTGATCTTGCGTGCCTTGTAGAGTACACCCACCGCCTGTTTAAATATTTTTTTGCTCACACCAAACTCAGCGTAAATGGCGGGAGGCGGGCTTTTGTCATTGAGTGCGAGAAACCCCTCGTTCTCCCTCAATTTATTTTCGATGGCTTCGATAATTGGCTGAATCTTTGACTCACTGAAACCTGGCCGATTGAGCGATAAGTCAATTTTTCCATCGTCACGAATGCGCTGAACAAAACCTACGGTCTTCTGGCCGCGCCGTATCCTGCGATAGAGCTCATTGCTATACAGGAGTCCCCAGAACTGATGATTGATGACAGCTTTGAAGCCAAGTTCAGTTTGCTCTGCGATGAGAAGCTCTACTTCCTCGCCGACCGTTAGTGTCGTTGCAGTGTCCTCAATCCAGCGGTCAATTCGTGTAGAGCCTGTCGGTCGACCTTGATTGTCTAGGTAAACCTTCACCACTGCGTAAGCGCCCGCTCTGAGCGGATGCTGTTGCTCGCCAAAAGGAATGAAGAGGTCTTTACTGAGTCCCCAGTCTGCGAAGGCGCCCAGATGATTCACCTCGCAGATCTTCAGCCAAGCGACTTCTCCGACGGTGACTTCGGTACGCTCATTTTCTAAGTCGTTGTCGTTAATAGCATTGTCTTTAATAGTATGTACCTGCGTGAGCGTTAGTGCGCTTTCTGTTGGGCTGGGTGAAATTGTCGCGTAAGGGCTAGACACTACCATCGTATTGGACCCAATCGACACTACCGAGGTGGTTAAAAAGATGACAGGTCTATACCCATAACCCAATAGGGACCCCTCTCAGGGATAGGGTACGCGCTTTCAATTATCAGCGACTAGGAAGTCCTTCATATTTATTATCAATATTGGTGGCGTGATGTGTAATTGGATTCAAGATTTTGTGGGAATTCTATGGCCCAGCCAGTAGGCTCGACACTCCCTATTCCATACTGATAACAAGGAGACTGATATGGCCATTGGTGTCGTGGCAACACTGCCCGTTCAAGAAGGTAAAAATGAAGAATTCGAGGCGGCCTTTTTAGAACTCGCTGCACAGGTAACCGCCAACGAACCCGGTTGCATGTTTTACGTGCTCAATCGCAGCAAGTCTGACCCGCAGGTTTATAAAGTGCTCGAGTCTTATGTGGACGAAGATGCCCTCAAAGCCCATGGACAAACTGAGTACTTCAAGGCTGCCAACGTTAAGTTGGGCCCACTGCTGGCAGGCCGTCCCGACATCGAATACCTCGACGGCGTTTCATAAACCAGTCTCGCTATTGGAGCGGCTCCTGAGCGAGCTGCTCCGCCTTCCACTCCATCGCCATTCTCACACGACTCTCCACCGAGGGGTGTGTGTAAAACAGTAATTCCTGCAGCTTTGCTGGGCGTGGATCGCGGTACTCGGCTGTTTTGACCAGCGCAGAAGCGAGCCCATCGGGCAATCCCACAGTCTCTAGCGAATATCGATCAGCATCCGCCTCGTTCATCCGCGACAGCGTGTTATTGAGGGGCTGGAACACCATCATCAAAACACCCACAAGTAATATCAAGACGGGCACGCTTGCAGGATTTTGAAAATCTTCATTGGCACCAAAGGCTCGTGCTACTGGTTTGAACAGCCTGTCTGCGAGCAAAAAGGCAATGACGACCTGTGCGCTCAATAGGAATACCACCCACCAGATGTGGCCTGAAACATAGTGCCCGATTTCGTGCCCAGTCACGGCTGTCACTTCATCGAGGTTGGCTTCTTTCAGCGCCACGTCGGAAATCGCAATCCTGGCAGAGGCACCGATACCCGAGACGTTAGCGGTGAAATTGTTAGACTGGCGTGACCCGTCGTACATGAAGACGCGTTCGGTTGGGATGTTGGCCTCAATGGCCAACGCCTCTACGGCCTGCTTTACCTCTCCCTCTGGCACCGGTGCGTACTCGTTAAACATGGGCTGAATGAGGGCGGGTCCAAGTAGCATCATCGTCGCCATAAGGCTTGCAGTGATACCGCCAAACCATGCCCACCAAAGCCGTCCGGCCTTTTTAATAAGCACATAAAACGTTGCGAGTAACAAGCTCATCAGCACGGCACTCAGTGCCAGACTCAAACCCGACTGTCCGAGGAAGTCACCTAGCGGTTGATCAGTCATGTCGTATTGGGTCTGCCGGTACCAACTGGTGTAGATCGTCCAAGGGAGCTCGATGATGGCCGACAGAACGATAAAGGCGGCGCTGACTCTAAAGCCGCGATTAAAGCCCCCTTTTTCCGATAATTTCTCTGATAACGAGGTGAGGATACCGCTGCGAATAATCAGCCATGTGGAAATAACAGTGACAGCGAGCGACCATAGCATTAGCCAGTGATTGCCGGCTGTATAGGCGGCTGCTTGGGCAAGTGCCTCCGGGCCGAGCGAGTCGATGTAGGCGTTCGTTGCAACCTCTGCATTAAAACTCATGCTTCTTTGTTCCTTTTTTATTATTGATCTGAGTGACTTGAGCTCTAGCTGGCGTCACGTAAGAATACTGCGCAGGCAAGAGTAAACCATGGTGCGCTACGTCTTAGTTAGCCATTGAATGCTTTGAATGGGGCTTAGGTGTGATCAAGCTATGATTAAGCCTGTCGCGTATACCCTAGTGATTAACAATATCATCGTATAGAAGGGAGCCAAGATGAAAGCCCTCGAGCTCAGAGTGGGTAAAACGGCGGCGAGGCGCCTCGAGGCCGAGGGATGGCATGCGGATCTTATTGACGGCTTGATCGGCGCCTCGGGCGGACCTAAGTGGTTGATTTTGGGTCGCATGGATCGAGTGCTCATTTCGGATCTTTTGGTGGGGCGCAGTAAGCCACTTGATGCTGTCGGCTCATCAATCGGGTCTTGGCGTCACGCAGCCATGGCACAGCCTGAACCCGTCAAGGCTTACGATCGATTTGAGAAGGCTTACCTCACCCAAAAGTACAAATCGAAAAAACCCACGGTCCCCGAGATTACCGAGGTGGCGCTGTGGTTGATGCGATCGCTTCTGGGAGAGTCGGGTGAGCGCCACGTTGTGCAGCATCCTTGGCTTCGGTCGCATATCGTCACGGCACGCGGCAAGGGACTCAACAGTCGACAGCCCGGTAAACGACTGATTGCTGGTATGGGCGCAGCCGCATTGGGTAATGCTATAAGTCGGCGGACGCTTCCCGTTTCTTTTCAGCGCGTGGTTTTCGCATCGCAACAAGCGACACAATTGAGCCCCTTGCTTGACGGCTTTGCCACCCAGTATGTGGACCTCAGTGAAGCCAATGTCTTCAATGCGCTGATGGCAAGCGGCGCCATACCCTACGTCTTTGAGGGGGTATACGAGATCGAGGGTGCAGGTAAGGGTGCTTTTTGGGACGGCGGCATCATCGACTATCACTTTGATTTGCAGCGTCTGCCGAGAGATGAAGTGTGGCTGTACCCACACTTCAGTAGCGGAACAACAGTTGGCTGGTTTGATAAGTTTTTGCCCTGGCGCGCCGATCAGCAGGTGTCTGCCGATCAGTTAATTATGATTTGTCCGACCGATGAGTTTTTAGCCTCGCTTCCCTTTGGCAAGATTCCGGACCGCCGTGACTTTGGGAAGATCCCCGAGTCAGTTCGAGAGCCCTATTGGCAAACCTGTGTTGACGAGTCTCAGCGTCTTGCAGATGAGTTCTCAGAACTTATCCACGGCTCCAACCCACTTGCTGGTGCAATCAGATTTTAGTCGTCGAAATTACCGTGTCGTCCCGCGCCACCGCTGAACCGCGCGGCGCCCGTAATCGCTTCAGTCGTTGCGACCTCATAGCCGCCAGAACCCTCTAGGATTAACGCTTCGTCAAGATCGAGACTCCACTGTGCGATTGCTGAGCGACGGTCCGCGCGCATGCACATCTCTGGAAATTTAGCGATGTCTTCTGCGAGCGCAATTGCCCCAGTGAGTGCATCAGTCTCCGTAACCAGTCGATTGGCCAGCCCAATGTTGAAAGCCTCCTGCGCCCCAACTGCGCGCCCCGTCAAAATCATATCCATAGCGCGACTGTGCCCGATTAAGCGCGGCAAACGGACCGTTCCGCCATCGACCAACGGAACACCCCAGCGGCGGCACAAGACCCCAAAGACGGCTGTGCTGTCTGCAACGCGCATGTCGCACCAACACGCTAACTCAAGGCCGCCCGCGACAGCGTGACCCGAAATCGCAGCGATGACGGGTTTATCGATGTGCATGCGTGAAGGGCCCATGGGACCATCGGCCCGTCCGGTATGTTCAATATGATTAGCGTCCGGGGTGCCAATGGCTTTCAAGTCAGCGCCCGCGCAAAACGTTCCTGCGGCGCCAGTCAAAATGGCGACCTTTAGAGCGTCGTCGGCGTCAAAGGCCCGAAATGCTGATAAGAGCTCGGCCGCAGTGGCACCGTCTACCGCGTTTCGCGCCTCGATTCGATTGATGGTGACGATAAAAATGGGCCCGCGGGTTTCGGTGATTACGCATGCTTCATCGTTCATAGCGGGTCCTTTATGTTTTTTGCGTTGGCTAGTACTGAGGTGTTTCTTCTTTTGAATGAACGATGCGCCCATTTGAGATGGTGAGGTCAATTCTAATCGCATGAATGCGGTAAGGATTGGCAGTGTAAGGGTCTGTATCGAGCACGACGAGGTCGGCTTTCTTGCCCGCTTCAAGACTGCCAATTTCGTCTTCGAGCCGGATCTGCCAAGCTGCATCAATGGTGTGGGCGCGAATGGCTTGGTCAACGCTCAGTCGCTCGTTTGCGCGCGCTTGCACGGGGTAGTCGGGCGTCCCAGCGCGTTGTCGTGTAACCGCCATTTCAATATTAAACATGGGGTTGAGCGCGTCTTTGCCAATCCACGAGACAGGGTAGTCGCTGCCCAAGGTGACCCTGCCGCCATTGCGATGAATGGACGCTAATGGATAGAGCTGTTCGAATCTTTCAGGTCCCAAAAATTCCATCGCAATTTCGTCGTACTCGAACCATGTTGGCGTTGTTTGTGCAACGACGCCAAGCTCACCAAAGCGTGCAATATCGTGTTGGTCAACTACCTCAATGTGACAAATGGTGGCGCGGATGTCGGTATCTGGATGAGCATTTTGACCCGCTTCAATTGCATCGAGCGCCGTTCTGACGGCACCGTCCCCAATAGCGTGAAGGTGTAAGTCAAACCCAAGGCTATAGGCTTCATAAACGGCATCGAATACTTCGTCACTTGGCAGAAGGGGATTGGCCTCGTGACCTTCGGGGGCGATATAAGGCTCCAGTGTTACAGCAGTTTTCGCCTCAACCGTACCGTCTAGCGATAGCTTCAGTGTTGTTACAGAGAAAAGCTCGTGATTAAACGTGTTGCGAAGCGCTGTGAGTCTCTCGTGCGCTGTTTGGAGGTCCTTGGGATTGTTTATGTAAAGCGACCCAACGAGTCGTAGCGGGAGTTTATTCGACTGAGCCAGGTCATTGACCACTTCCATACCCAAAGCCATCGTATCGATCATACCGGCATCGAAGGCAGCCGTGACGCCGACAGCGGACATATCCCGAAAAAACCCCGGGGCTTTCTCACGCAGAGCTGTCTCACTCACCAAGCCCAGCGCATCGCTAACGGGTCCTATCGCCGCGCCCTCTACTAACCAACCGGTCGGGTTTCCCAGTATGTCACGCTGGAAAAAATGGGCGCCGGGCACGGGGTCGGGTGTACTTGCGGTTATTTCTGCTGCTGCGAGTGCCCGCGAATTTGCCCAGGCCGTGTGACCGCCCTCGTCGATAATCAAGGCAGGGCGGTCTGGCACGACAGCGTCTAGCTGTGCGGCAGTGGGGCCGTTGATACCAAACGCGCGCGCAAGAAATCCAGAACCCAAGACCGGGTCTTGCTCCGGATAGGTCTGCGCATGCTGGGCTATTGCAGCGAGTACCTCTTTGTCGCTCTGCCCGGGAGAGAGCATGACGCCGTTAAGGAGTGGCAGGGTATCCATTGTGTGGATGTGCGTGTCTATGAAGCCGGGGAAAACAGTCCGTCCATCGAGGTCAATAACTTTGGTCGCATTGTTGATAAAGAGTGCAATATCAGAATCAGTACCCACGGCGAGGATAGTGTCTCCCGCTAACGCGATGGCGGAATGTCGGTTCCCTCGCGCATCCATTGAGTAAACTGTTCCACCACGAAGTACCAGGTCGGCTTTTGTAGTGGATGCGTTGCCAAACTGGCTTAGAAGGAGAAGAAGGCAGAGCGACAAGCGGATCATTGGCGTATCTCGATTGGGATCATTTTCTGTATGTCTCGCGTCTCAAGTTTAAGGTAGGAACAAGTGTGCGGGGACTTATCCGCTAACGCTTCCGTTGTGCTTGGCGGTAGCAGTTAATGGGAAAATTGCTTTAGCACGGATCCGATCGTGAGTGTTTTGAGCGTATTACCTGCCTCATCTAACATTTGGGTCAGTCGCCCGTCCGGTGCGTACAGATTGAATAAGACGACCGCACCCTCAGTCCCCCCGCGCTCCATATGCACGTCGCCTTCCGGCATGTGGGAGTAACTTCCTACTTCTCGAACAATTGAGGAGACCTCTTTTCCATCCTCGTAGGTTACGACTTCGAGTGAGCCTTTCAGTACGGTAGATCGGACCTCGCAGAGGTGACGATGGAAGTGGCAGTATTTCCCCGGCTCCCAGCGATATAAGAGGTCGATATGTCCCTTACCGTCATAGGCGAGAAGTGCGCCTGAGTAGCCAATAGGATAAGTAAAGCGCGAGTCGGGTCCGTAGTCTTGCCACTTAATCTTGGGATCATCTAAGAGATTGAGTTTCATAAACTGGTTGCACTCACTGAAAACAAGGGCGACCTGGGTCGCCCTTGGATCGCGTCTTAATATTCAACCCTGTTTAGGATGACGTAATCAACAATTTCTCGATAATCCTCGTAGCCTTGAGAAATTTCCTGTTGCTCGTCTTGATCGGCGTTAAACCGCTCAGTCATGGCTTTCATCATTGATTCATAGCGCGCCTTACTACCTTGCATGGCGCCCATATCTTTGTAAGTTACGGTCAAGAAGACATTTGGTTGTGCCGCAACATTGGCTGCCCAGACGTTATAGTCCATGACCACACCCATGTCTTTTTGGATCTCCATGGAACTTACCCATGTTTTTTTCAGTCGTGTTAAGTAGGCATCGACGTAGTTTGGCTGAACCTTTACCACGGTTAGTTCGGTTACCTCTTCACTCAGACCGTAGTCTTTCCAGACCTCGGCCATGGCTGTTGGAGCAATTAGCAGTACTGTCATCAATGTTGATATCGAAACTAGTTTTTTCATGCTTTGATCCTTCTTGTTTGTTTATGAATGAGAGCCCAGCCCTCATCAATCAGACTAGATTATGCAAGGCCGGGCACAAGGGAAATAATCGACTTATCGACAATAGTGACAGAGGGGTTCTGTCTTTGTCCGGTAAAGTGCGTTTTCGCCTGTGAGCATGATTGCGCTCGACTTAAATGAAATTTCTTTTCTCTGCCAGTCTCACAGAATTTTGGTTTATGACTGTTTACAAGGCTAATGGACTGGGATTGACGGACTCTGAGCACTGAGTGAGGTTTGTCGTAAATGTCCGAAGAAGGGCCCATACTTGGCTTCTTTGCAGAGATCCAATGGGGCGCTCGTTGCGCAGTAATCTGCTCTTTGCTTGATAATAGTTTGCACAGGTCTTTCTGAGGAGAATGGCTGCACCGTCTCGCAGCGGCGAGCGTATCCCTTAGGTCACTCCCTATACAGTCGTAAACTTATTGCATGATTGAACGCGCACTCGTTAGAAATATAGATACAAACAATTGGTCGCTTCTGACTGACTGCATTGATGTACTTGTTGCAAACGACCATGGTCATGTGTTGAGTGTTATTGAAACTGCAGAACGTCGAGCGAGAGCAGAGCAACTGCATGCAGTTGGCTATGTGGCCTACGAGGCGAGTCATGGCTTCGACGCAAAGTTTCCCAAGCGCGACATAGAAATCCCGCTGGTTTGCTTTGCCTTGTTCGCCAGCGAGAAGAGACTGGACTCACTGGTCGACCTGTACTCACCCGCGTCTGCCTCTCAGGATAATTGGCAGCTTTTGGAAAGCCAGCACTCGTTTGAGTCAAAGGTTGATCATATTCGAGACATGATCGGGGCCGGTGAGGTTTATCAAATCAATCTAACGTCACGTATGCGTCAGTCTGAGTTTGTCACTCTGGCTGACTTTGTGCGCTGGTCGCAGGATATGCCCTACGCGGTTTACCTCGAGGGGCCTGAAATGACGCTATGCTCCGCATCACCAGAGCTCTTTTTTCAACGCGAGGATGGGGTGGTCTGGAGTAAGCCGATGAAGGGCACTGTCGGTCGCCGAGCCGACGCGACAGCCGATGAGTCGAGCGCGCTATGGCTACAGCAATCGCGCAAAAATCGCGCGGAGAATGTCATGATTACCGATATGGTCCGCAACGACTTGGCGCGGATTTCCTCGACAGGCAAGGTGTCGGTGGATGAGCTGTTTGGTGTCGAGCGGTACCCCAGTGTGTGGCAAATGACCTCTACGGTAAAAAGCGAGGTGGACGCTAGCATTGCAGATATTTTCCGCGCACTTTTCCCTGCTGCGTCAATAACGGGGGCACCGAAGTGCGCTGCGCTTGAGGTTATCCACGATTTAGAGGAAGAGCCTCGCGAGATCTACACCGGCGCAGTTGGGCGCATAAAGCCCTCGGGCTCGGCGTGCTTTAACGTTGCGATTCGAACGGCGTGGAGCTCAACCGCTACTGGGGATAGTCGGTTCGGCTCGGGTTGCGGCATTGTTTGGGATTCTGATCGCACCGAAGAGTTTGAAGAACTAAAAACGAAAGCGCGCATATTACGGCAGCCCGACCCGCAGTTTCACTTATTTGAAACGATGGGGATTGTTGATGGGGCGATACCTAGGCTCGCCCGACATCTATTTCGATTGGCAACCTCCGCCCAGTATTGGTCTTTCGATTTCGATGCTGATGCTACCAAGCGTTATCTAGATGACGTGTTAAGTGACGTTGCTGATACAGGAGAAGCAAGTGATCTACCAGCCCAGACTTACCGATTACGTCTCCAGCTCGACCGTCGTGGAGCACTGAGCCATCGTGTTGAGGCTGTTGAACTTTCACCGATACAACCGCCGCAGCAACCACAGGTGGAGCAAGCCAGCGAATTTCCTACAGTTCGGTTAGCGCTGGCCCGAACTGCTGTTGAGGCGGATGACCGTTACCTCGCCCATAAGACGAGTCGGCGCGAGGCGTATGATCTCGCACTGGCGGAGGTTCCCGATGGGTATGAGCCGATTATGTTCAACACAGTGGGTAATGTTACTGAGAGCGCGATCGCTAATATTGTTTATCAACTAGATGGCGAATTATTTACTCCCCCATTGGTTGATGGATTGCTGCCCGGTGTTCTGCGAGATGAGCTGCTCGATAGTGCCGTGGTTACCGAGCGGACCTTGCCAGTCGACGAGCTGAAAGCGGTCCAAGCGTTTTGGCTGATCAACTCACTTCGGGGATGGCGCAAAGCTGTTCTTGCCTCGAACATTGCCTGATTAACGCTTAAGTTTGCGGATTATTCCGTGCCTGTCGCCCGCGCTTAAACCTTCCCTCAGTCCCTCAGTCCCTTGCGCCTTGCGCCGTTTTCTATTTCCGCCATGACATTCCGGGCTCAACGCCCTTGCGCATTAATCTTTTTCTACGCGCAATCCAACGTAAACAAACCGAACAAAGCTGCAACGGTAGAGCTGTGTGCGCTCGCAGATTGCTACCCTGCACGTATGAAAAATCTTAAGAAAGAGCTCTCCGAATCCGAGGTATCTCGCGTCGTCGAAATGGCGTGGGAAGATCGGACGCCGTTTGAGGTTATCGAGGCGACGTTTGGCCTCAGTGAGCCTGAGACTATCAAGCTTATGCGCCGCACGATGAAACCAAGTTCCTTCCGTCTATGGCGAAAGCGAGTAACGGGCCGAGTCACGAAACATAGGAAGCTTCGCGGCTTTGACGTAGGACGTGGCTACTGCCCGACCCAATACAAACGCTGATTTAAATCTAAGGAAGAGAGATGGTTGAACTTGGAAACGCAATGGTCTTGTTACTTCTCGGTGGTATGCTGTTCTTCCCAATTGTTGTTGCACCCATCGTGTTTACATCATTGCCGGAAGTTGAGGCGGGCCAATTCTTGCGGTCCATGTTTCCTCGCTACTACCTTTTCATCATTGTCTTAAGTGCTCTCGCTTTTAGTTTCTATCAAAGCGCTGCTGGCTCTGCCATAAACTTTGTCGCAATCGTTTGCCTTGTTGTATCACTTAGCACGCTCTGGGTGAGGCAGTCCTTAGTACCGCGTATTAACGATGCACGCGATGCGCAGTTAGCTGGGGATTCAGAAGCCGCAGCTCGATTTGATCGCGGACACAAGCTGTCTGTCACTATCAACATGCTTCAGCTGATAGGGTTAGTCGCAATTTTGTTTGTTTGACTCAATCTATTTCAGATTCTAATTTCTTCTGATTACGGTGCCGATTCCAGTAACGTTTCTAATGGACAAGCTTTGAGTTTATTGGCCTACTGATATCCTTATTAACTACGATTATTAGGGGGGCTCATGAGCAAGACCATTGAGTTTATTTTTGATTTTGGCAGTCCAAACGCTTATCTGTCCTACAACACCGTGACTCAGGTAGCCGAACGAACTGGTGCAACGCTAAAGATTACTCCGTGTTTATTGGGTGGGATTTTCAAGTCCACCAATAACCATCCACCCATGATGAGTTTCGCCGGTGTATCTGGGAAAAATGCTATGTTTATGCGCGAAATCGAGCGCTATTGCGATCGCCATGAACTCACACAGTTTGCGATGAACCCGAACTTCCCCGTCAACACCTTACTGCTTATGCGTGCCTGTGTGGCTTATGGCCGCGATAATGATGTCGCACCTTACATAGAAGCCGGCCTCAAAATGATGTGGGAAGACGGTCTTAAGATGGATGACCCCGAGGTATTTGTTAAAGCGTTTGATGACGCGGGTTTTGATGGGAATGCTTTGTTGGAGTCCACGCAAGACCCTGAGGTGAAGACTCAACTGATGGCGAATACTCAAGGGGCTGTCGATAGAGGCGTGTTTGGCATTCCTGCTTTCTTCCTGGGTGACGAGCAGTTCTTCGGTAAAGATCATATCGAAGAGATGGAGTGGTGGTTACAAAACCGCAGCTGATCAAGTCAAGATGTAAATGCGCGCCATCTCACATTTGTTGCAAAAAGTTCTGGCCTATGCATACATGATCTCCTAACCTAAATTTTTTTGGCTACACCACATCGCATGGACGCGCTTTTATTCACGCAGAAACCAGGGAGAGGAAGGGACTGGGTCTGCACGTAGAGGAGCGCACAATATGAAAATACTTGTCCCTCTTGCGGTTGCAGTCGCATCCGCGTCAATGGTTCCAACATCGCTAGCTGGTCCTAGCGACTCTGCAATCGATAACGCTAACAGCAACGCGAAATTCCTTCGTTGCGGCACTGAGCATCCCAGCGCTGCGCAAGCTGCTAAAGAAGAAAAACGCTTTAGAGAGCTATTACGTCAAGTCAAAAATGCCAAGAAGCCTGATCGCCCAGGGGGCGGTAATGGCGGTGGCGGTGGCGGTGGCGGTGGCGGAGGTGGA
>Ga0255753_1002012_pt1 | contig 23051 bp, 19 predicted proteins | sample 041ome_10_FD_179953 | JGI IMG/M metagenome (GOLD analysis project Ga0255753, IMG submission 179953) | Coastal salt marsh microbial communities from the Groves Creek Marsh, Skidaway Island, Georgia - 041412US metaG (version 2) | ecosystem: Environmental > Aquatic > Marine > Intertidal zone > Salt... | reverse complement strand
CGACACGGAAACGCGCGCGAAGAAGACGCCTCGCTGGATGATGCGCGTTGGCGATGGATAGCGCGCGAAGAAAACGCTCGAGAGTGCAAAGGCGCGGAGGAGAACGTCATGTGCCTCGTCTGCTTCTTCTTTTTCGTTCTCTCTGTCTCTCGTCTTTCTCTCTCTCTCTCTTTTTCTCTCGCGAGCGCGCGCGCGGATATTTTTGATTACTCTTGTGACGTCGACGATGGATAACAAACTTTTACGTAATAACTCTATATAATTTTACAAAACGAACGCGCGCGTTCAATCCTCTCTCTCTAAACGACTACGAAGCCTTACCGCTCATCTTCTTCCTCACCTCGGCCTCTTCCGCTATGGTTTGCTTCAAATTCGTCACCAACCGGTGCCTCTCTTTCTCTCTTCTGCTCAGCTCAGCCTCGACGACAATCTTCCTCTCCTCTCTTTTCGAAGCGTCCATCTTCCTCGACTGCGCTCTCTTTTCTCTCTCTTCCTTGTGCGATTTCCTCGCCTCTTCTTCCTTCTCTTTCAACTCGTCGGCGAGCCTGTTCACTTTCTCGATCGCGGCGTTCGCTTCTTGCTTCGCCGCGCGGACTCTTTGCATCGCTTCGGTGTGCTTCGTCGCGATGCGTTCGGCTTCGAATCGAGACTTGGCGCCGGCGAGCGTTTGCGTCAGCGCGTATCTTTCAATCTCGAGTTTTTTCCGCTCGGTGTATTTTTGAGCGCCGGTGCCGCCGCCGCCGCCGCCAGCGGTTTCCTCTCCATCCTCGTGTTCCTTTTTGTCCGTTTTCTTTCTCTTGTTGTCGCTTTTTTTCTCTCCCTCTTCTCCTTCTTCTTCTTCGAGCGTTTCGTTCAACTCTCCCACGCGTTTCTTCATCAGGCAATTCTTAAACTGCGAAAGCGTCATCGCTTTCGTCGGCGGTTCGAACGTTTTCAAAATCTGCTCGCGAGGGAGAAGATCACCGTTACCGTTGTTCTCGCCGTTGTTTTGTCGCTGCAGATTATCGTAGGAGTCGTGCGGGGTGATCGTTTTATCCGTGTTCTCGTCGTCTTTGTTTTCTTCGTCTTTAGCGTTCGTCGTCGTCCCCGCGTTGAGTTGCGGACGATGATGATGCTGCGAGACGTTCAGCGTCGGTTTCAGCGAGGAGGCCATTTTGCACGAAACGTGTTCTTTATGCGCGAGTGAATCTCAAAATCGTTCTGATTTGTTTGGTCTCGCGTAGTTTTACGCGCGGAGAAAAGTGGCGAGGAAATTGGGTTTCTCTCTTCTCTTCTAAAGGGAGAAGAAGAGTACGACGCGGAGCGAAAGAAGCGAGAGAACGGCAAACACAAATTACGCGTCGTACTGATACCTACTCGATGTTAATGTTACAAAAAAAAGAGAAACACAGATTAAATCATCATCATCATCCCTCTAAGCTTTCAAAATCCGCGAACGCTCTCTCGCGCATTTCTGGACACCCGGCGACTTTACCGATCACGCCGTTCTTCGCCGCGACGCGTTTCAAATCCACCGTGTACGATTCCGGGAACTTGTATCCTAACCCGTCGTGGAACTGGTGATACATTTCGGCTGGGTAGAACGGCAGTTTATCCGAGTCTACGATCCAGACTAAGTTAATCTGGTCGTTTTCCGTGGGTTTGCCTCGATTGTCGAAATCGTTCCCTTCGCCTCGGACGAGTTTCATGCCGTTTACGTTCGCCGCTTCCATTTGTTTCATCAATCTCTCGTTGTCGATGCCTCCGGGGATGCCGACCACGTTTCTGTATCCCGGTCCACTGTCTTGCGGATCGACTCTTTGCATGCCAAACGGCGTCTTGTTGAAGTTCTTAAAATAAACCTCGCAAAACTTCTTAAACTCGTCTTCGTCTTTATACGCAATCTGCACTACCTCCGCGTGGCCTAACCTTTCGTACACCGTGTCCGCGCCGCCGTAGTAATAACACACGGTGTCTTTATTCTTCCCGCCCGCGCCTCGTTTCCCGCCGGCGTACCCAGCCAACGATTTCACCTCTTCGTTCGATCGGTTCAAAATCTCCTTCTCGAGGGAGACAAACTCGTGTTGTCGTCCCCAGAAGCACCCGTTGCCAAAGTAGACGTACGTCAAATCTTCCCGTCGGGAATCCATCGCGAAAGCTGCAGACGAAGACGACGAAAACTGAAACCCGTCGGTAAAAAGAGAACCTCGCTGCAACGCGAAAACGCCGCACGCGGCGGTGGTGAGCGCGACGAGAGAACCGCGACGACTCGTCGTCGTTGATTCTCTCGTTGTTCTTCTTCTTCGCGCGGAATTGGATTTCGACGTCGATATCTTTTCCTCGTCGTCGTCGTTCTCTCCCGACGCAAAGGAAGCGACGACGACGGACATCTTCTTCTGCTTTTTACCGCTTTGTCGTCTCAAAGAAGTAAACGCGGGAGTGGTGGTGGTGGTGGTGGTGTGCGCAGGTTTTATCGCGAGGACCATTTACTCTCTTCTCGTCGGCTGCGCGCGTGCGTGTGCGGGTGAGATATTATGCGGAAGTTGAAGTGTCGGAAGACGTATTTTAATAACAAAACATACAAAATGAAAAACACGCGCAACCCCCGCCTCGCTCGCCAAACTCGACCCCGCTTTTCTACGAAAAAAAGGAGGTCCCCCCAACGACGCGCGCGTTTTATTTCTCTAATACTTGCGAAAATTGAGCGAGAATCGCTGTTCGCTGAGCGCCTTGCCGTAGGCGTACACGAACGCCTGCTTCGCCTCGTCTTTGGTTTTTCCTTTCAACTTGTTCCACTCTTGGAAGAGCGCGCGACCGGCGTAATCGACGGAACCGTTGGCGGTCCAGAGCGGTTGTTCCTTCGGCGCGTCGCCTTCCTCGACTTGTTTGATGCACGCCGCGAGCGTGTAATAATCCTCTGATTTTATGGCTTGTCCGCCTGGTTTTGGGATGAGTTTCCACTTCATGGTTTTCGGGTCCTCGTACGACGCGGCGAGGCGGTCGTATTCCGCCACGTCGTAGGTTTTCCACGTGATTTCTTCTTTGTGCTCCTTATTTATCTCCAAAACGTGGGGTTCCATGCCTACTCTCGGCGTGGGGAGCTTTTCCGAAGCCCACGCGGATTTAAACGTCGAGAGTGATCTGCTCGTTTCGTTCGATCGAACGAGGAAGAGAGAGAGAGAGAAAGAGAACACACGCATAAAAAAAGAAAGAAAGAAAAAAAAAAGAAGCACAGGAAAAAGAAACGAAGAACGCACGTGCACCCCAAGACTCGAAACAGCGCCACCGAGTCCGCTCTTCTCGCCAAAGGCTCACTCGACTTTGAGTTCGCGTACAGAAATCCATACTTCACGCACGTCTCGCGCACGTCCCTGTGTAATAGAAGAGAGAGAGAGAGAGAAAATAAAATTTGCACGAGTAACGCTCGCAAAAAAGAAAAAAAATATCCTCCATCCCCACTCCCTTCTTAAAGGTCGCGCGTTGTTGCGTTTCGAGTTCGAAACGAAAACGAAGAGGAAACAGAAAAAGTTTTCGCACGCCAGCGTGATCGCTCTCGCCGAGGCTTTATCTCCGCTCTTCGCGAAATCCAGTATCATATTTGTTTACGCGTTGTGTGTGTTCCTTTTCTCTCTCTCTTTCTTTTTTTTTCTTCTTTTTGTGCGTATTTTTTGCTCGCTCCAAAAAAATTTTTCTCTCCTCTTCTCTCTTTTGTTGTTTTTTTGGGCATGTTGGGGTTGAATTTTTACGAAATTTTCGAAATCCAAAAACAAGAAAAAAAGGGCTTCCAAAACTCTCCAAAAACAAGCGCACACGAAGTTTATAAATAAGCGCGCTTTTCGTCACATAACACACCACAAGTAAAAAAATGGCCAACGAGAAAGAGGAAGAAATCGAGGACGAGGTACGAAAAACTTACTCTCGAGCATACTTTTGGAGCGACCGCACGGAATATAAATTCGCGTCTCGATGATATCTCCGTTCTTCCCGCGAAAACGCGCACCAAAACCACAGGATTTGATGGGTTGTTGCAAAATTCGTAAATTTTTTTTCCTTCTCTCTCTCGGTTTTAACAACTAATAAAATAAACTTTCTCTGACGCGCACATCTCTCTCTCTCTATATACAGGAGGAACACTCCGAGGAAGAAGAAGACGAGGAGGAGCACGACGACGGTACGTGGGGTCTTTTTGTATATTTGTGATTTTACGCGCGCGTGTACACACGAAACACGCACTTCTTCATCGGGAAGGAGGAAAAACCTTTTTTTTTTTTCGAGAGTCTCTCCTTGTCTGAAAGTGGACCAATTTTCACTTACACTTAGAGAGCGACGCGAACGCGGACGACTACGTATGATACTTACTCCTCATCCACATTAAAACTACAACAACAATTAAACAGGTTCCATCTCGCGCGCGGAGAAGAAAGCGAGAAAAGCAATGTCCAAGTTAGGCATGGAAAAAGTTGAAAACGTGGACAGAGTCACCTTGAGGCGAGGCCGAAACTTGCTGTACGTCATCTCGAACCCGGATTGCTTCAAGGCGCCGAACTCGGATACGTACGTCGTCTTTGGCGAAGCGAAAGCGGAAGACATGGCGGCGAAAGCAGCCGCGCAAGCGGCTGCGTTTAAGGCTGAAAGTGCGGCGGCGGCGGCGGCCGCAGGGGCTGGGGCGCCGGGGGCGGCGAAGGTTGCCTCGATTACGGAGGAAGTCGACGAAGGCGAAATCGACATGGAGGGTTTGGAAGAGAAGGATGTCGATTTAGTCGCGACGCAGGCGAACGTGAGCAAAGGAAAAGCAGCGGCGGCATTGAAAGCGAGCGATGGGGATATCGTGAGCGCGATCATGGAATTGACAATGTAAGAAGAAGAAAGACTTAAATAGAGAGAGAGAGAGAGAGAGAGAGACGGAGGAAAGGGGACGCGCGAAAGACTCGGTTCGGACGCGCCTCACTCCAACCATCATAGAAACCGACTTATTATGTATTTTCGCGAAATAATTTCGCGTTAGCAAAAAAAGAGAGAGAGAGAGAGAGAGAGACTTAGGTTTTATCGTGTGTGAATATCATTCGTTATACTCGCATACATATATAATACTAACTTAAAATCGCTCCGCCCGCTTCGTCTTCATCGCACCGCGAGAGAGGTTATCCAAAGCGAATTTTCCCGTCTACGTTTTATATTTGCGCGCATAATGCACGCGATTACTTCTTCTGCGAATGAAAAGAGAAAGAGAGAGAGAGAAAACAAACGAATCGGTCAGCACGCGCGTTAAAATTCAGATGCATCACGTAGTAGCTCTCACCTTCCCTTTACTCTTCTTCATCTCCAGCGCCTGCAAAGCTTCCTTCTCCTCTTTCTTTTGCTTCCATCGCCCGTAGGCGGAATCTTTATTCGCCCCGGTCCTCACCGCGGCCACGCACCCGCCGGTAAAGACGACGACGGAGCCCCACCAGAGCGAGTCCATGGTCGTTAATCCCATACTTATCGTTTCGTTTTTACTCGCGTTGTTGTTTTCTTTCGCGCCTGCTTTCTCCCGCTTTATTACATTCTTTTTCTCCATCTCGAAAACTTCATTTTTTCCCGAAGAAGAAAAACGATATCGCGCGTTATATAAAAAAGACAATGTCGCCGCCCGCCGCGTTCGTTCGCCGAGCCTCGCGCCTGCTCGCCTGCTCCTCTTCGTCTTCCTCTCTCACCCCGACGACTTACATAGCAGCGGCGGGAGCGTTCAACAACAACACCAACATCAAAAAACGCGAATTCAAAACGTCCTCCTCCTCTTCCGTCGATCTCGGCGCCGAAGCCGAGGAACTCGCCTTCGCGCCCAACCCGAAACACAATCAAACCTTCGCCCCGTCCGATCCGATATTCATGTCGCAGTTCGTCTACCACGCCGATTTCATTAAATCGCAGATGAAAGAGTGCTCTTCTTCGGCTTCGATGGGCGAGAAAGAGTGCGCGAGAATGCTCGCGCAAATCGGCGGAAAGATGCGATGTTATTACAAAGCCACGACCGGTGAATTCGACGGTTTGGTGATTTACTCGTTTCCGAAGAACCACGACGTGCACACGTTTGAGCAAATCGTCAAGAGTTCCGGGTTAATTGGGAAGATGTACACGACGAAACTGATGACGAGCGAAGATGCAAACACGGCGCTGAAAGCGGCGAAAGATTTGGTGGATAAGTACGGCGGGGGTGGGTTGTGATTGCGCGCGACGTCGTATGCGCGCGGCGCGCGCGCGGATGTTATTTTTAGCTCTATTGTCAGTTTGTTGTAACACGCATTTTGTAGTCTCTTCATTTTTCACTAAAATAAAAACGCGCTTTAAAAAGAACACGAAAAGAAGTTCCGAGACGTAAAAACGCGGACGAGAGAGAACATGGCGCCAAAACTCGCGGACGGGGTGCGGTTTCGTTTCTTTTTATTCCTTTTTGGTCTTCTCTATCTTTCTCTCGATTGGAAAAATTCTGACGACACATTTTGTCTCTCTCTCTCTCTTTCCAAATTTGCGCGCTAAACGCACAATCAACGACAGAAAACGGTCGAGCTTTTAGCGCACGAGCGTAAAGTAAACTCTTTGGATTTCAACATTTCGGGGAAGTATTTGGCATCGGCGAGCTTGGACCAGACGATACGCGTGTGGGACGCGGAGAGGGCTTTGCTTTCCGCGTCTACTTCTTCCAGTTCTTCTGCGGTTGGTAGTTTGCAAAACTCGTCGTCTCGAGGTGGTGGAGGAGGCGGTCCTCCGTCCGCGAACGTTGCCGTTCCGAACGCTCGGTTAAACGGCCATCGAGATTCGGTGGACCAAATCAGGTTTAGTCCTATACACGAGGACGAGTTAGTGTCGGTGTCGTGCGATAAGACGGTGAAGTTTTGGGACGTTCGGCAGAAGAAAGAAGTTCAATCGATACCGACGCACGGCGAGAATATCAACGTCGCGTGGTCGCCAAACGGGAAGACGGTTTGCGTCGGGGATAGGAACGATACGTTGACATTTATCGATTGCACGGCGATGAAAACCGTGAAGAGTGCCTCTGGAAAAGAGGTGGAGGTGAAACATCGGAAACCAATCAGTCGAAAGGTATTTAAGGATACGGAGGTGAACGAGTTCTCTTGGGATCGAGAGAAGGACACGGACAAGTTTTTCGTTTTGACCGGGGGAGGCAAAATTCAGTGTAACATATGGGACGAGAAGAAGTACACGATTAAAAACGTGCACGAATTTGACGCACATACCGGAGGGTGTTACACGATAGCGTTCGATCCGAGCGAAAAGAAGACGCACTTTGCGGTTGGTAGCGCGGATTCGTTGGTCTCGATTTGGAATATTCCCGTCGGATACATGTGTTTGAGAACGGTGGCGAGACACGAGACGCCGGTGAGGACGGTGGCGTTTAGTCACGACGGAAATTTCTTAGCGAGCGCCTCGGAGGATGATTTCATAGATATCTGCGATCCGGTGAGTTCGAAGAGGGTGTGTGAGCCTATATTCGTCCGAGCGCCGATGAACGCGTTGGCGTGGCATCCCAAGACGTACGCGTTGGCCTACGCGGGAGACCAGGAAGATTTAAACAAACGGAAGAGAGAGGCTTTGAATTTAGACGAGGATTTAGACGCGAAGGCATCGAGGATGGAAGAGGAAGAGATGGGTAAAGCTGGCGGTGGTAGAGGAGGGGCGGGATCGATGGAGGAGAACGACCGAGACGATAATCGCCGGCGAAGAAGTGGGAATCCAAAACCGAACGTGAACAAAGTCCAACAAGTGGAAGGAATCGTTCGCTTATGGATTCCAAAGTTAGTCGTCGATGAATAAAAATTTATTACTAGTACATGCGGTATACATTTTATTACAGCGCCGCCTCGCAGCAGCTTTTCCAATTTTCCAATTTCTACATAAAGCGTAGAGTCTACAGCGCATTCATCGGATACAACCTCTGGTTTCTATTCGGCATTAAATTTTTCCTCTCGCTAAAGACAACACCGTAGCCGACCAGACACACCGGTAACGTATCGTGCACGATGAGATTCAGAGACGACTTCTTGTACACTAAGTTCGCATTATCACCTTCAGACGAGTTGCGATATCTTTGATTTTCACGCATTCTGCTCAAACCGCTCGATTTTCTCAGTTCAATGGCCTCGCTTTGCGCGGCGTCTAAAAGCAATTTATACGTTCGCAAACGTTCGCGAACAGAACGCGCCGCGTCTCCTTTGTTCCGCTCGCTCATCGTCGTAGGCATCGACAGAGGTACTTTCGTTTCAGAGACGTCTACAATGTCTACTCCGGGTAAGTTGAACCCGTGAGGAGAAGACGCTTCAATCGCAAACGTAATCACAATCATTCGAGTCTTCATCGTCTCTATGTTTTCCATGACGCAATGCATTCTCGCCGCTAAAGTTTTACCGACTGTTTTCAGCGGCATCAGCTCGTAATCTCTGCATTGAAACCTCGCGTTTTCAATCTCACTGAGCATCTCGAACTTATTCGAAGCTACGTTGAATACGTCTCTTTTCGCATCGAATTTCGACACGTACAAATCGCTCGACGCTCTATCCGGCCTATCTAAATTCGCCAACGGCTGATATATAGCCTCAAGAATTCCATCGCCGAGATTTAAAAATATCGAATACGATGAATCTCCCCGCACCATCCCGCTCCAAATCGAGCCTCCGTAAGGCACGATGGCACTCGACGCGTACTGTTCTCCTTTCACCAACACCCTCGCCGCTTCTGTCGTCATCAAAACCCTCTCTCCGTCCTCACCACCCGCAGCAAAATCCTCTTTCCTCTCGAAAATCTTCCTCGGAAACGCCTCCTCGTCCGCGCTCTCTTCGCGACTCTCTCTCAACTTCAACGGGTTCGGAAAGAAACAAAAATACCCAACCTGCTCTGGCCTCGTGTCCTCCCCGCTATCTTCTCTCTTCCTCAACACCTGAAAGTTTGCAAAGAACGCGTTTTCGCACGGACTTTGCGCGAACGACACCACCACCGCGCGCGCGTTTTGCGTCGTCCTCATCGAACTCCCGTCTCGTTCTCTCAACACTGGAATCTCTCGAACTAATTTCGCCGGCACGTTCCCGTGCACGTCGAACGTCCAAAACTGCAGAGAATGATCGCACCCGGTCAAACCTCCTCGACTGTCGTGCGCGACGATGTGTTTCCCATCCGCGGTGAGCCCGAGTATGACGACGCGTAAGAGCTTCCTCTGTTTATCCAGAACGCGTTCGATTGGCGCCTGTAAGCGAAGAGGCACTTCCGAGTAGATTTTGCGGTTCTTTTTATCGCTCTTGGTTTCTCGTTCGCGCAAGCGCACGTGCGCGTTCTTCGCGTCGTCGCGAATCTCGTTTCTTCGTTTTCTTCGTTTTCTTTCTGTTTGCATGTCGTTTTTTTTATCCGGGCGGCGATGGTGTCATCTCGGGGAGAGAGAAAGTGTGGGATTTACCGTTGTTACGCATCGACGTGATTTGGAAAAAAGATACGCAAGAATTCGTCATTTCACATGCAACGAACGCTCGCTTTGCCGCGCCACCACGTCGCACTCGCGACGACGAACGCGACTCGAACCGCGACCACGCGCAGTCGTCGACGACAGAAATTAACCGTAACGATGATTCGTGGGAAAAGCAGCGAAGGTGACGACGGCGCGGTGTTCGACGAGATACCCACGAACACCTTCGCGCAATTCCAATTCATTCCCAACGGAGACACGTGGCTTTCTGAGAACTGGCGATGGGGATCGGCGATTGGAATCGCGCACGATTGCGCGCAGATCGTGCGAACGAAGTTTTTCGTCGAGGAAGCGCGCGTTATTTACCTCGAAAACTTCGCGCTCGGAGATTGGCACGAGAAAGAGGAGATTAAACTGCTCATTGCGTTGTTGATACAACGCGAAGGACACGTGAGCGGAGACCCGCACGGGTGGACGAGCGCGGTCGGCGCGAGGTTGGTCGACGCGGAATTCGAGGACGAAAAGAACGGGTTTAAAGATTTCGTGGAGTGCGTGAGAGCGCACGTTGGTTTAAACGAAGATGCGACGGAGAGGGAGGTGTTGGTGAAAGCGTTGGAGGGGCTGAAGTTCGTCGAGCGAGGACCGTGAGCGAGAAGGCAACGCGCTTCTTCTTCTTCTTCTTCTTCGTCGTCGTCGTCTCGCGTCAGGTACTGATGATTTCGTTTGTTGGTTGTCTGACTAGCATCGTTGGTATCATTACTTTTGTTATTGAAAGTTGAAGACGCGCGAAGTGCCGTCGTCGGAGGCGGTGAGCACGCGCGTGTAATCCGGGGAGAGCGCAAAGTCTAATATCGCTTTGGTGTGACCTTGCTGCTCGCGGACGCACTGGGAAGTGCGCGCGTCCCAAAGTCGCACAATGCCGTCAACAGACGTGCTGTTTTGTTTCGCGATGAATGAGAAGAGCACAGAAAGAAAGAACGTGCGGTTAGCGTCAGGATGCGTGCGATTTGCGATAATAATAAAGAATGTCTCGGAGGTTGCTCACAGGTTATCAACACGGAAGAAAGTTGGAACCTCCGATATGCCTCGGAATATATACTTTTAATGTAGCAAACAGAACATGTCCACCCGATGAAACACAGAGCTGGGTATCAATCAGCTCGTCGCGCCGGGCCCTTTTGTTGCAAAAAACAGAACAAAAATCGCAAAAAAGAAGAAGAATATAGAAGAAAGAAAGAGATGATTGATGTAAAAGAAACAAGCACGCAGAGGAGAGAAACGAAAACGCACGCACCTGTACAACATCGCCGAGTTTGGCACCCACTTCAACTGACTCACAGCTTTCCCGTGTCCGAGCACGCCGCGCACTTTTTGCGTCGGCAAATCCCAAACACGAATCGTCGCGTCCACGCTTCCACTCGCCGCGTAATTCCCAACCGTTCCGTCGCAAAATTCCACGCACTCGATGCACTTTTCGTGCGCTAAAAAATTGCCCAAAATTTTACTTCCTCCGTTGGTGCCTTCCGCGCTTGCGTTTACCGTCGAAAGCTTCAACGTGCAATCTTCCGATCCCGTCAATACTAAATAGCTATTATTATCGTCTACTTTTGAATCCATGCACGTCACCGGCCCGTCGTGAAACAAACCGCCTTTTTGAAACGCGACGATAGTCATACCGCTCCTTGGATTCCACGCGCGAAAACTACCGTCAAACGATCCGGTGAACACAACTTTCCCATCTTTGGAAAACTGTCCGCACGAAACCGACCCTGAATGTCCCGCAAACACTTGCATCAAGTTTCCATCGCTTGCGTTCCACATCCACGCGCAAAAGTCTTCGCATCCGGCTAAAACAATCGGCCCGTTCGGGTGCCATTCCAACCACTCGACGCCGGTTTCCGGACCTTCGAGTTGTCGTAAAAATCGTCCGCCACCGTTGACGTCGTGCACGGAAACCGTGCCATCCAAACTCGCCGTCGCCAAAAGAACCGCGCTGTTGTTACTACTGCTACCGCCGCTGCCGCCGTGCCTCGAAAATTTCACCGCCGAAACGCTGTCCTTCCCGGTGTTCTCCAACGTCGTCGACGACGTCCAGCCGCCTCGACCACCACCACCGCTCGTCGTCGTCGTCGTCATCAAAACCGCCCGATCGTCCGCCCCGCCCGCGCACATCACCTCCCGTTCCTCCCCACTCTCGCCATCTCTCGCTCTCGCCCACGCGACGGTAAAAATCGACCCTTTCCTCGTCTCCGTCTTCATCTCGCTCTCGTCTTTTTCCGGCTGCAACGTCGCGCCGTCGGCGGCGTCTCGGTCTTCAATCATACCGTCGTTATTATCGTCGTCGTGATCCATGTCTAAATCCCCCTCCTCGTCGTCCTCGTCGTCGTCGTCATCCTCCGGCGGCGGTTTGTCGTTCTCGTTCAAGTCTAAGTGCACGGTCACGTCCGGCGCGTTCGGGTCCACGAACGCCGGTTCCAAGTCGTCGTCTTCGTTCTCCTCTGCCGCCATCCGCTCGTCTTCGGGATGCATCATCTTCTATCTCTATCTCTATCTATCTCTCTCTATATATATATCGCTCGAAAGAAAAAACGAGCGCAGGGGGAGAACAGAGAAACCAGCGAGTTCTGTGCGAGAAGAAACGGCGCGTCGTGTTCGTGCGCGCGTTCGATCGATCGAAAAGTAGTGACGTGTGTCATTTTTCCAATTTTCCTCATTTTGTTCTCGTGTGGGGGGAAAAAAACACGCGCACATGATGTCATCGTTCATCTCTCGTCGCGCCGCCAAAGAAGCGCTTCTCCTCCTCCTCGGGAAGAAGAGGAGCGAACCCGCGGCGCTGTGCGAACGCTACTCTTCTTCCGTTTTGAGGCGGTTGTCTTCGCTGTCCGCGTCTTCTTCTTCTTCTTCATCTTCGGCGCTCTTCTTCTCCTCGGAAGGAGGAGGAGGAAGAAAGGCGCTTCGCGACAGCTTTGCTCGCGCTTTGTCGACATCGATGGACGGTTCCTCGTCGTGGAGAAGAGCGTCGCCGTTCTCTTCTCTTTTGCGGACGACGTCGATCGCCGCGAAGACGCAAAGAAGAGCGATATTCATCCAAACCCAATCGACGCCAAATCCATCCTCGCTGATGTTTCTTCCCGGGAAACCGGTGCTCGGAGGCGAAGAAGGAGAAACGTCCACGTCATCTTCATCGATGAACTTCTCCAACGCGCGCGAGTCGATGCGTTCGCCGTTGGCGAAGAAACTCTTCCAAATCGACGGCGTGACTGGGGTGTTTTTTGGAAAAGACTTCGTCACGGTGACGAAATCGGAAACGTTCGACTGGGACGTGTTGAAGCCAGAGGTGTACGCGAAGATCATGGACTTTTACGCGAGCGGCGAACCGGTGGTGAACGTCGACGATGGGTCTTCTTCGTCTTCATCATCCAACGAAGAGGACGTGGACGATCCGAATAAGATTTTAGATACGGATTCGGAGACCGTGGCGATGATTAAAGAGTTGTTGGAAACGAGGATTAAACCGGCGGTGGCGGAGGACGGCGGCGACATCGCGTTTAAGAAGTTCGACGAGGCGGACGGATTGGTGTACGTCGAGTTGAGAGGCGCGTGCGACGGGTGTCCGAGCTCGACGGTTACTTTGAAGAGTGGAATTGAGAATATGCTGATGCATTACGTGCCGGAAGTGAAAGGGGTGGTGCCGTGGGAAGGAGATAAGGAGATGGACTTGTTGGACATGGCGGATTTGATGCGAGGCAGGTAAAAAGAAGGTCGAGTCGCTCATTCACATATTTTTATTGCACATAAACATAAACAAACGCGAATTCACACATCGGCTCACATCGGCTCTAACGCCACGCTCGCGTCCCTCGCCACCTTCTCGCTCTTTTCGTTTCTCAATTCTCCGAATTCGCACCAGAACTTCCCCTCGCCTCGCATCGCTAATCGAACGGCGACGCGCTTACACCAGCCCGACCTTCGAAGCGTCCGCCTGCGCGTTCGCCGCCCGCCGCCTAACGCGCGCGCCGCCATCGCGACGTCGCCTAAACTCGCCCCGGCTAAATAATTGAAATTCACGTCTGACGCGTCGTCGTTTCTATCGTTACTATTGCTACTACTGCTGCTCTCACTACAAAACCGTCTCCTCCTCGCGTCGATAACGGTCTTCTCCGCTTTCGCGTCCGACCCAAACTTCCTCGCCAACACTCTGAAACCGACGAGTTCCCCGACGTGCGCTCCACCTCTCACGCTCTCGCTCTTCGCGTCGAACGCGCCTCCGAACCTTTTCCCGCACATTTCCCACGTCGGCACGGTTTTAATACCGACCGATTGCAAACAGTTCTTCGCTTTGGAGACGTCGACGTAATGGTCCGTCCAATGTACCGAAGTTTGGTGAAACAGACGATGGCAGAGCGCTTTCGCGGCGCGACACTTGAGACACCGCGGCGCGCCGTAGAGGAGAAAATTGGTTCGGGATAACGCCAAGGCGAGCGGCGAGAGAGGTTTATTATTAATATTAGCGTTGTTGTTGTTCTCGTTCTCGTTCCGTCGTCGTCGTCGTTTCGGCTCGCAGTTTCGAGTTAACGCTCGGAGAGAAGAGGAGGACATTAGTGCTTCTTAAGGAAAAAGTGTGAGGAAATTGCCGCGCGCGAATGAAAAAAAAGAGCAACTACAAGGTCAGTCAACGACCAAGCGATGTTAACCGATCAAAATAACAAAACGACGAGCGATGAAAACCGGGGTCTTCGTTATGTGGTAAGTATTATGAGACTTTTTTTTTACTGTTTGATATTCCTATATACAATTCACACTTACGTTAATATTTGTCTCGACGAATATTATCGAGGCGTGTGACTCTTCTTCGCGGGGAGGCGTGTTTTCATTCGACTAAAAACTTCCTCTAGAACGCGAACGAGCACTAACTCTCTCACACTCTCTCTCTCCTTTTCATCTCTTTATTCGTACACAAAAAATTTACAAGTCTTGCGACCAGTCGACGCGGAGTTGGATGTCGTCGGTGTTGACGCCAGATTTGTTGTACGGGCATCGGACGGAATATCTGTCCTTGGACACGCGAATCTCACCGTTCATGTCCGGATCGGCAGAGACGGACGCCTTGATGTCGTCCGTGGTGTACGTCAACACCGCCATGGAGTTGGCAGAGTTGCTCTTGGTGTTGTACACCGTTTGCAACTTGACGTTGACGTCGCCGTTGTTGTAGTACGCTCTCACCTTGGCGTCGTTGGACAAGATGTCGTACGAAACATCCGCGGAGATGGAGTCGTTATCGATGACTTCCTTCAACGGCAACGCAAAGGCGACCGAGCAGACGTTCGAGTTGACCGCTTGCTTGTCTCTCAAGTGGTTGGTGTTGCCTCTTTGGACCAAGTTCAAGGTGACGTCGCCGAGCTTGTCGACGTTCGTCGTCACCGCAACTCTCGCCGCCTTCTTGTTCAACGGCAAGTCCGCGACAACTTTCATCGCTTGATCCAAGATGGTCACGTCCTTAGAGACGGAAACTTCCCAGTCGCTCGCGACGTTGGACGCTTGCGACGCCAAATCCGCCGGGGTGACGTTGTGCGTGAAGTTCTTGTCCAAGTTCGCGCGCGGCATCCATCCCGGGGTCAAGTTCAAAGAAACCGAACCGGAACCGTTGCAGATGTCTTGGGAGACGTTGACGTTCAACTCCTCCTCGGCGATCGCGCCGTTGCCTCTGAGGACAACCTGTTTGTCGTTAAAAAAAGAGAGTAGTTTGGAAAGAAGAAGAAAAGCTGAGTCAGATATTTTTTTTTTACATCCCCCCAAAAATCGAAAAATCGAAAAAATTTTTGCTGCCGTGTTGCCCTTTCCGAAAAAAAAGGAACAAAATTGCTGACGAGGATTCTTTTTCCACGCCAAGCTCAAGATGCGTTCACCATCGAAACCACCGGTTTGCGAGATTACGTTCCCGCAAAAACCGCGCGAAACGAACGAAAAACACCTCGGGGAATGTTTTTCGAATGGTTTCGAGCGATATTTTTGGGAAGGAATCGGTCGCAAAACGCGTTTTCAAAAATTGAAAACGATTGCATTTTCGATCCCCCGCCGCAGCCAATTATACATTTTTTTGCCCGCAAAAGGACAAAAAAAGGGGAATCAGAGCGTGAAAGAGAATTTGGAGCAACTCGTATTCCAGTCAGTAAAACGATGACGCGAATTTAAAAAAGAAGAAAGATGCGCGATAAAAACGTACTCTGCCAGTAGCTTGCATGGATTGGGACATTTTTTTGTGAGTGTGTGTGAGTTTTGAAAGCGTGAAAAGCTTTTTTGTTTTTGTTTAAAGTGGCGAATTCCACGTGGCTCGTGCGCTTTTTGCGTTTCCTTCTTTTTTTTGAAAAACAAAAAATTTAGGGTGTGACTATTTTTTTTTTTGCTTTTTTTCGCGTAAAAAAGTAAGACAGAGGGAAAGAAGAAAAAGAGAGAGAGATGAGAGGTTTCCTTCCCTTCTTCACAAAAAAAGTCCTCGTGAGAAGCTAATAAAAAGAAATCTTGTCACCATGGTACGTTTTCTTGGATTACGAACAACTTCCTTTTAAGCGCATTCGCGCGATGGAACGGATTAATCGTCGCGCGTGCGAAAACGTGCGCGCGGTGGAGCGTAGTTTTTCGCGACGCGTGCCAAAGACGAGCGCGCGCGCGTTGTTTTTTTTTTCTCTCATTTTTGTGGGCGGGGAAAAAAGCCCTCTCTCTTCGCATTTCTCGGAAATCGCGCGGGATGTGCCTCGCGCGACGTCGATTCCTCGGAAACAAACTGACCTTACCGTTCTTCTCGTTATTATCGTTTATTATTACAGTCAAACCCAATGAAAGATATCCGCATCCACAAGCTCATCCTCAACATCTCCGTCGGGGAATCGGGCGATCGTCTCACCAAAGCGGCGAAGGTGCTCGAGCAACTCACCGGTCAGCAACCGGTCTTCTCCAAGGCGCGATACACCGTCCGTACGTTCGGTATTCGTCGTAACGAAAAGATTGCGTGCCACGTGACCGTCGGCAACAGAGACAAAGCGTTGCAAATCTTGGAGTCTGGTTTGAAGGTGAAGGAGTTTGAACTCTTGAAGAAAAACTTTAGCTCGACGGGTAACTTTGGTTTCGGCATCCAAGAGCACATCGATTTAGGCATCAAATACGACCCGTCCACTGGGATTTACGGTATGGACTTCTTCGTCGTTTTAGAACGACCCGGCTTCCGCGTCAGCCGACGCAGAAAGTGCCAAAAGAAGGTTGGCAAGTCGCACAAGTTGACGAAAACCGACGCGATGAAATGGTTTCAGCAAAAGTTCGAGGGCGTCATTTTGGCCCGAGCTTATTAAAGAAATCATACGTGTATATATACGTTTTAGCCCAGTATATATATCATCGCAGTTAGTTTAAACCTAGTAGTATATAAGGAGAGAGTTTTTTAACGAGTGTGTGTGCACTTTTGTAATACATTTTTGTTCTAATTCCAGTCGTAGCGTATATATTAATATATACTAGAAGTTTTTGCCCACGATGCCTCCTTTTTCGTTTTTTGAGAGAAGTGTGACATGAGTTTTGCATCGTTGTGTGGACGCGAAGAGTTGAGATTGACGTGTCGCTTCAGAAAAAAAGGTCTCGCAAGCCACAAAAATCCAAAACGAACAACACGCGAGCGCGCGGGGGTTCAGCGTCGCGCATAAAAGAAATAATAATCGTAATCATCGACGAAAGGAGAGAGAAATGACGACGAACGAAGCCATCCAGACGTTGGAGAAGTCTCTCGAGAAGACGCCTCCTCCGAATAAGAAGAAGCAAAAAGTTGGGGAGGATGATTTTTCGAACGGGGGTGCCTCGATTGTCGACGGTGACGGTGCGGCCGCGAAGAAGAGCGGGAAGGACGCGAAGAAGAAGAACGATGGTGGCGGTGAAGACCCGGAGATGCAGTTCAAGCGCGACTTTTTCGAGAAGCAGTGGAGGAAAGACGCGAGAATTTACGAGTACGGCTCTGCCGCGAATCCAGATATGAAACCGATTCCAGTGTTGGTGCACCCGCCGGATTGGCACGAACGAGGCGAAACGAGAGTTATTCCGTTCGATATCGACGACTTTTTGGAAATTGATAAACAGTGCACGTCGCCAAACTTGATGGCGTCGTTTATTCGCATTTGCGAAGGGGAGAAATTGGAAACGACGGCGAACGCGACGAGTCAAGCTTTTTACGTCATTCGCGGAAGCGGGAGCACGACGAGCGAACACGGCACGATTAACTGGGACACCGGAGACTTGTTCGTCGTGCCGGTGTGTGAGTACGAGATGTTGCACGAGTGCGTGAAGGCGGATAAAGGCGGCGCAGCGTTGTATTGGGTGCACGACGAGCCGTTGATGGATTATTTGGGGGTCACGCCGAACAAGCGCGCGAATAAGTTTGAGCCGACGTTGTATAAGAGGGACGACATGTTGGCGCAAGTGGAGGAGATTTCACACTCGACGACAAAATCGAACAACAGACTCGGGGTTTTGTTGGGGAACGCGAAGTGCGAGCAAACGAAGACGTTGACGCACGTTTTGTGGTCGCTGTTGAACTCGATTCCAGCGAGGAACGTACAAAGACCGCACAGACATAACTCGGTGGCGTTAGATTTAGCCGTCGCGGCGAAACCGGGCGTGTACACGTTGATGGGGAAAGAAATAGACGATAAAGGAGATATAATCGATCCGATTCGATGCGATTGGATTCCAGGTGGAGTATTTATCACGCCGCCGGGGTGGTGGCATTCGCATCACAACGAAAGCGACGAAGTCGCGTGGGTTTTGCCCATGCAAGATGCCGGATTGTACACCCATCAAAGAACTTTGGATATTCGGTTCGTGGACGACGAGCTGGAGTTGCATAAACAAGGGAAGATTCGCGGGTCGGCATTTGCGGTGACGAACAAGCAATACATTAATATGGTAGAGATGGGCGCGAAAGTGCCGATTCCAAGAGGGAAGGATAGCACGATGAAGAGAAGTTTCTCGAAAGAACACATGACGGACAGCGACTGCGAACATTAATAAAAAAACGAAGAATGCGCGAAAGCGCACAACATTTTTTAAAAAGAAGACTGTACTACTGCGACCGTATCGCAAGAACATATAATATTTAAATACTTCATGTGTCAACACATAACTCGTTTTTATAACAACACGCGCGCTTAGTTCTTAAAGCATTTCTACAAACTATTACATCTAATCATCTACATCTCTCACTTTTTCTCTTCCCTTAAAACTCTACTCTCTTCTAACCGGCTTCGTTGACGTTGAGAATGAAACAAAAGGACATCATCGCCGCACAACACATCAAGAGCGCACGTTCGCTCGCTCTGCCCGCCGCAGTCAATAACATGACGACTAATACGTTCAAAGGAACTCTAAACACGCTCGTTACTGATGCTCTCAAATTGTTTGGAACTAATTCACCGCGTAAAACCGCCATGGCGGGCCAATACACTCCTAGACCAAATTCAAACGCGCAAAACGCAAACAACGCGACGAAATAACTCTCTTTGAATATGACCGTCCAGAAGAAAGATATCGCTGCCGCAAGAAAAACGTATCGCAAACTTTTCCTAGTTTGCGCGATGGTCGCATTATCACTATCACCACCACCGCTAATGTTCATTTGATGGCGTTTCCTTTGCACAGAAGATAGAATTGAATACGTCATCGATCCGAGCATTTTGCACGTCATGAAGAGCGAAAAAACGACGCCATGGGGAACAAACCCGAAGACAGTTTGGTCGGCGTCCTTTCTTTTCTCCAACGCCGGTGTCCAAATGAAAACAAACACGTGCAACGCAGCCTCGTAGAGCGAATTGGTGGTACCGAGCGATAGCAATTCAGGACGTGTTGCGACGATTTTGAACGACTCAAGTATACCGCCTCTCCTTTTCCTTCTCGGTTTTCGTAAAGTTCGTCTCGAAGGCGTCGTTGTCACGTCATCCTCGTCTTCTCCGTTTTCATCCTTTTCATCCCCGTCTTCATCGAAAGACCTGTTCTCCTCGTCTTCATCGTTCTCCTCGTCTTCTCTGTTCACTTTCGATTTGTTGTTCACCCAAAGCGAGGCGCATAAACAGCCGCACAAAAGGAGAGCTCCGGCGGCGACATCGAACGCCGGCGCGAACTCGTTAGGTTCCTTCTCGGTTACAAACAGCGACGTTTTAATCCTCAACTCCGGTAAGGGTCTTTCCACTCGCGCTTCATCGGCGGTCTGTAACCTTGGCAACGTCCTCGATTGACTCCCGGTGTAATATCCGTTCTTCCGGGAAAACGTATCCACGACGGCGTTCCCGATAATCCCGGCCACAACCGCCGATAACGCGTTAAAAAACGTTGCCGACGCAAACAATCTCGCTAAATTCCTCCTGTGAATCTTTTTTCGATCGCATTCCGCGATTGCCCACGCCTCAAACGAACTAAACAACAAAGAATAACAAATCCCGCCTAAAACTCTCGCGAAATACAACGAAAACGCATCCGACCTTCGACTGCTCACCACGCACACGAACGCGTACGCGAAACCATACAATACGCAATTTACTTTATGCCCGTATCTATCTCCTAACGAAGCTACAATCGTTCCCAAAAATGCCGAAGACGCGTACCCGAGCACAAAAATGAAACCAATCGACTGCATCGTAAACCCGTGTTCGCGATACAACGCGTATAAATACGCGCCTTGAATCCAATCTCCAAACGTCGCGAAAACGTACACGATGTTGTATCTCGTTCGCAAACGCGAGAACCGCTTTTCTTCAATCCATGCGAGGTCGTTCATACCTCCTCGAACTGGAGATAAAAACTCTTTCCCGGACGATTGCTGTTCCTCTCTTTTCCTCCTCCCACTCGTCGTCGTCGTCGTCGTTTGCCTCAGCAACACTCTCGAAAACACGTGCACCAACAAGCACGACCCGCCGGCGACGACTAAAAGGCAGTGCTCCGGGAAATCTCGCGCGAGCAACTCAAACATCGACGTTTCCTTGATGTGTATCGCGTCGGTGTTGTTATCATCGTACGCGCCGTTTCCTCCTCCCGCTCTGTAATAATAACGCGTTGACATTTTTTTACGAGATTTTATATTTTTCAACGCGCTTATTCTGCTTTGAAAACGCGAACACACGCACGCGCCTCCTCCACCGAAACGCTTCTCTCTCTCTCTCCCTCTCCCTCCCTCTCTCTCTCTCTCTCTACCGATGCGGCACCGTCGGCATTTCGTCGTCTTCCTAAACCTCTCTCCTTCTTTCTTGCCCGTGTGTGTTTAAAATGTTGTTGTTTCGGGTGGAGTTCCCCACTGACTAAAAAAATAAAAAGTAATTCCGAACTCGGACTCTTTTTCGTCCGAGTTGTGATAAAGTTGTGTGATCTTCGCAAATTTTAATTTTGGCGGCTTCCAACCCGACTCCAATTCTTCCCCGCACTTTTTTCTTTTCTTTCTTTCCGCGGACGACGACGAAACCTTATTTATTATTAGATTTTGTCCTCCCGAAGAGAGACAGAGAGACGAACACGCGCACATTAAAAAACTCGCGACGACGTGGTGAACAACTCGAACCCCCGCTCGACGCGATTTTTTTTTATTTGAATTGATATAATCTGACGCAGCAGCAAAAAATATTATATATAAAATGAGTGAAATGCTTGGCGGCGATACCGCGTACATGCTCGTCTGCATGGCGCTCGTTAACCTCATGACCCCGGGGTTGGCGTTTTTTTACGGGGGTCTGGTCAGATCCTCGAACGTTTTATCCATCATGGCGCAAAATTATGCCAGTATGGGTTTGCTCACCATAATTTGGGTAGCTTGGGGTTACTCCTTGTGCTTTGGAGAAAGCCAAGGCGATTTCATCGGGAACCCGAAGTCGCATTATTTCTTGGAGAATACGAACAACAACTCTCCGCAAGGGACTATTCCCGGACTCGTGTTTTGTGGGTTTCAAGGGATGTTCGCGGTGATCGCTCCGGCGTTGATGACTGGAGCCTTTGCCGATCGCGTGAACTTTGGACCGTACATGGTCTTCATCGCGCTCTGGGCGCACTTGGTGTATTTCCCGGTCTGTCACTGGATTTGGGGCGGTGGCTGGATGGCCAAACAGGGCGTCTGGGATTTTGCCGGTGGAATCGTGATTCACGTGACCGCTGGGTTTTCCGCGTTGGCGACGGTCGTTGCCTTGCCGTCGAGACACCACTTGGACGCTAGCGTGGAGAATAAGCCACACAACATTCCGTTCGTCGCACTCGGTACTGGCTTGCTCTGGTTCGGTTGGTTTGGTTTCAATGGTGGATCCGCGCTCGCCGCGAACAATCAAGCAGCTTATGCCTCGATCAACTCTGAAATCTCCGCATCCGCGGCGCTCTTTGGGTGGATGATGATTGAATGGCTTTTGGAAGGTAAACCGACTTTGATCGGCGCGTGCGTCGGAGCCATCGCCGGTTTGGCTACGATTACCCCAGCGGCTGGCTTCGTCGACCCGTGGTCTGCGTTGTTGATTGGTTTCTTGTGCGTGCCGTTTTGCTATGGTTGCATCGAGATTACGAAGAGGTACAAACTCGATGACGCTTTGGACGTCTGGGCCGTGCACGGTATGGGCGGTTTCTTGGGCACCGTCTGCGTTGGTATCTTTGCCACGGACAAAGTTTCCGGTGGCGTCGACGCGAGTGGCAAGCAATTTGGTATCCAACTTTTGGCGGCGAGTGGCATTGCCGTGTACTCTTTCATTATCGGATTTGTCTTGATTAAAGTCATCGACAAGTTTTCGAAAGTTGCCGTCGACGCGGACACGTATGCGAAAGGCTTGGATGTTTCCATCCACGGCCACGAGGCATATTTTGACGGCTCTAACGATGGAAGTAAGAAAACCGCAGCAGTGTAATTCCTCATTATAATAATAATATAATGATAAAAGGATCCTGTCATTCATGCACTTGCAGTATCTAAAATGTACAGGTACAAGTTTAATACGACAGTAATAATTTATTTAATATGGGCACGATACAAATAAGGATACGGTATCAACTTAATAAGAAACCGATGGTAACTCGATTGTACATGAATATCACGTAGAGCGTGAGTTACCAAGCATGCCGAGATCAACAAGGTTTTAATATTTATTCAATAATATTCAGTTCATCGAAGAAAAAATCACACAATTATCACATTTTATTTGAACGAAGTTTCTCTTCCCTAACTAGCAAGCGTGAGCCACTGCTACATACGCAGACTGGTGAGAAGTGGATGAGGGAGGAAATCAGATGAGCTCACGAAAATAATAGGTAGAAATAGGAAAAAGCGTGTGTTGAAGAGATGGGTACGGCGCAATGGTGTCTTTTTTAAATCGTTTTTTCATCATAGTAACGTGCAATCGACAAGAGGCGTTTCAAATGCATAAAACACACTCTTTTAAGTTGAAAGCCGTTCTTTCTTCGTTATTTCAATATATTTGCGTTCTAATTGCACACAAAAAAAGACGTGCAATTTAGTAGAAGCCGAAGCCCTTGGCCGCGTTGGTCAAGACGTTGGCGTGAACCGGGTCGGCGGTGTGCGCAGTCCAGTTGGCGATCGGACCTTCTTGGGTCGCCAAGGCTTGGAAGATGCAGC
>Ga0255753_1002008_pt1 | contig 23082 bp, 23 predicted proteins | sample 041ome_10_FD_179953 | JGI IMG/M metagenome (GOLD analysis project Ga0255753, IMG submission 179953) | Coastal salt marsh microbial communities from the Groves Creek Marsh, Skidaway Island, Georgia - 041412US metaG (version 2) | ecosystem: Environmental > Aquatic > Marine > Intertidal zone > Salt... | reverse complement strand
CAGACAATAAAAAAAGAGTCCGATATGTTTCGTAACTCCTTGAAAACAAGAGAGCCAATGACGAGATTTGAACTCGTGACCTCTTCCTTACCAAGGAAACGCTCTACCCCTGAGCTACATCGGCAATAAAATAAAGAGCGGGAGACCGGGTTCGAACCGGCGACATTCAGCTTGGAAGGCTGACGCTCTACCAACTGAGCTACTCCCGCGTTCTTGCTGATGCGAAGATCAGCAATTTATTTAAAAATTTCAAATTCTTACTGTGGGGAGAGCAGGATTCGAACCTGCGAAGGTAAAAACCAACAGATTTACAGTCTGTCCTCGTTGGCCGCTTGAGTATCTCCCCCGACCTTAATCAATTCAACTCAGAGCCGATGGAGGGACTCGAACCCACGACCTGCTGATTACAAATCAGCTGCTCTAGCCAGCTGAGCTACATCGGCTTATTAAATGATTATAGTACTTTACAAGGGATTTTGTATTTACAAGGTTGTCTGGCTAAACCTTATTTACGTATAAATTTACGTATGCTACAAATCCACAAAATTCAAAGACCATAAACTCGGTCGCAAATATAAAATAATTTAATCTTATTATTGAAATATTTATGTGTCTAATAAGTGTAAAGGGTAAAGGCTTTACTCTCTATAATATTGCTTTACACATTTAAAGTATGGTAACCCGTATTTCTCCTCCAATGCTTGCAAAAAGTAAGCCGTATACCCATGGCAATTTGAGGGATAACAGCCAATCAAACAATTTGTTTTGCAATCGATTAGAAACCTTTTCTTCAGAGAAGGACTGGTTATGGGTTTTTATAATGACCTCCAAAACAGGAGTCAGTCCAAAGGTATATAAAACGGTCTTATATGAAAACACTCCCCGACTTGAGATGGCCAATATCGCACTCAGCTTAAAGTATAAGCCATAAAGTATTGGTAGTTATTAATCCTAGAAAATTAAATTAGATCTTTTCTCCTGCCACATTCGAACCCTATCTATTTTCTTAATTCCAATGAATCCAATAGGACTTTATTTTAAATGCTGGTTGGCAAATTTTATGAATTGGTCCCAATCATAATGGGTAATGTTGTGTTTTCCTTCCCTTAGGTGATACCCAATCCTTTTATGGATCGGGGAATTGACCTTGGGAAAACTATCAAAATTAAATTCTTTGAAACCATACAATTGATATACAGAGGTAGCGCACTTGGCACTAAGAAATTCGCCCATGGGGTCGGCCCAATCATCTTTACTGGCACTGGCAATGTAAACCGGTCTGGGAGCCATCAATGCAACAAGCATGTGTTGATCGACAGGTAATTCGGATTCATTGTCATTGTATTGATGAAAGTTTTTTGCAAACCAATGTGGGAATTTGGTATTGATGTCCACTACTTTTTCCCCAAATCTTCTTCTAGAAATGGCAGCACCTCCACAACCCGAGTTGTTGGAAATCACAATGCTGAATCTGGGGTCGTTGGCACCGGCCCAAAGAGCAGCTTTACCCAATCGAGAGTGACCAAAAAGGATGGCTTTATCAGCCGATATCAGAGGTTCGGTCTCTAAATAATCAAGCACCCGAGACATAGACCAAGCCCAAGAAGCCAATGCACCCCACTCATCTGGTTCGGGAGCGGTTTGGTTTTCTTGGTAAAAGAGTGGGTGGATGCCGTTCGAAAAATCGTCTTTATCTGGGTCTACGGTATTGTAGTTTACGGTGAGTAGGGCATAGCCAGCATTGATGATCTCTTCTACCGGCCAGCGTGAGACCCTACTGCCTCGGGATTCTGGTTTAAAATTCGATAAGTCCTCTTTTTCCATCTCATCTTCTTTTTTACCATCGATCAAAATAAAGGGGTCTTCAGCGATACTGTGATTTCCAAGAAAGTTGTATCCCATAAAAACGGGAACTTTTTGTTTTCGTTTTGGAATGTAGAGCAACACGGGAAAACCCATTGATCGATCTCCTTTTTTGAAATGTAACATCAATTGCTTCCGAATGGCTTTCCCACCCAATGCCTCGGTATCCATCTCCAAAACCTCAATGCGATCTATGGGAAGCTGTCCTGGAACCTTCCCATATACTTGACTGGCGAACTGTTCTAAAATTATGGGTCTTCGGTATTTTTCCCACTGGGCTTTGTTTTTTATAGATCCTCGGTCTGATTCCAACAATTTGGGCAATTGGTAGGAGGGAACATCCGATTCTCTATTGATTTGTTTTCCGTTTTTTTGAGCGTTAGTCCAAGAAAATAGGATCAAAAATACCAACAAGGGGATGGTTTTTATTTTCATTTTTTTGTATTGAATTTAAAAATAAATAGAAATATCTGTTTTTCAAAGACTTATGTGTATAGCTATGGGTTGATTAAGCTTGATGGTATTTCTCATTGGGTCAGTCCAAAAGCTCTACCAATATCACCCAATCGCTATCGGCAGAATGGGGAGGACTTCCCAGACTTACCCTTTCATTTGCTTTTACTTTTTCCAAAGAACCGTATACCAAGTCTCCACCATTTTTAGGATCAAACCATCTCACCCGATAGTTGTCTCCGGACTCCCCAAGATTTAAACGAATTTTGTTGGGCTCACGCTCTGCAAAGACAACATATACTTCCCCTTCCTTGGCCAAGCAGTAGGAGTTATCGTCCTCTGTCAAATGATCTGAGGGAATCATTTCCCAGAAGGGTATTTCTTGTTCAAAAAATTGTAGGGCATATCTGTTTTGATCCCAAAACAGATCCCGACTTCTAAAATCTTGACAGGTGAGATCAGAATTGGGGCTGGCATATCCAAAATACCATTCTACGCCAAATCCACCGGCCATCAGGGTTCCCCATAGGGCTCTCGTTCGGGCATGGTTGTGTTCTGGATCTTCATCGTCTGGAAGAAGTGCAATATTGGCTTTTCCGGGCTCATCTACTGCAAGTGCCCATTTTTTTCCGGTCTGTTCGGATTTTTCTCTCCATTTCAATACCCTTGGGTGAACATCGATAAATTCGGGGTGACTGAGTTGGAGAGAGGCCCCGGTCAATGGAGATTGTGAACCGATAAAGTGCTCATACCGATTGTCTTGATTCGGATAAGTGTGGACTACCAGGTGATGATCATAGGCATCGAGTTGGGAAACGTACTCGGCAATTTCGATAACATTTTCAACAGGCTGATTGTTTTCCTCACCCAAGTTCCAGTTCATTGATAGGTGATGTCCAAATCTGGCGATCAGTTCTCTATAATAGAGTTTTCCTTCCAGGCCAAAGCTCCCCTGATCCATCAAATGATCGGTTTCTGTTTCATGGGTTTTAAAATGCAGAAACATGCCTTTTGATTCTGCATATTCAAAAATTCTTTCCCACTGATCTAATTTTGAAACATCGTATCGGGTTTTGTGAAACATTGTTTCCCATGCTTGTTTGTTTTTTTTGATACTGGCATAGGCCTCGTATTGGTCTTTCGATACTTTGAGCAATTGAGGGAAGATATTTCTGTCGTCACCATCGACATTGAATGTCAAAAAAGAAAAAACGTTGAGCCCTTCTTTGGCTAGGTAATTGATGGCTCCTATAAGGTTTTTACCTTTGCCCCCCTTCCAAACGAAAGATTCTCCGCTTTGATCGAAATCCTTGGCGTGGGGTGCCCAATTTTTCTCAAAGCCTAAAGCGTTTGTCGATTCGTCAAAGTCGGTATAAGCCAATAAATTTTCGGGGGCATCAACCCCAAGTTTGATAAAATATTTTCCATTTTCGGCAAATTTTAGATAAGAGGCTCCTACGTATTCCAACCTTCCTTTCGCTCGGTTGTCCGTTCCTTTTTTGTCGGAGGGTTCAATACTAAACTTTCCATTGGCACCATCCATGAATCCGGCAGAGGTTGCCTCATCTAATGTATTGACTACCGCAACTTGTTTGCCTTTTTTGAAAGATACATGATAGGTCCACTCTCCAATGGCATCGGGAGTAAATCTTACTTGCCATATGTTTCCTTCTGCACTTCCGCTTTCGGCGGCCTTACCATCGGCAGCATAATACCCAGGAATGGTGTATTGGTGTTCCTTATTTTTGAAGGTGACATCCAATCGGTAATCCAAAAATGGATTGATTTCTGCCATTTCTGAAGTATTGGGTCCTTCAAAATTTAGTGTTATTCGGTGCCATTTTTTGAGTTCTCCCTCAATGGAAACTTCCCCTTTATTTTGGCAACAGACCAGGAAAAATAGGAACAGGGAAAAGAGAATAAAATATTTTGTTGGTTTTGAATTCATAAAAGAGTTTTTTCGTTCTTAATAGAGGCTCTAATCTTTTTAAAGTTGAAGTTTTGTTGATCGTCCAAATCAAATTTTATTAATTTTATATTATCTTAAAAATGTAGAGCAAAAGATCCAAAATAATTTCAATAAATTTACAAACCCACCGAATTTATTAAAATAATTCTAATGAGAAAATATTTATTCCACTGTTGTTTTGGATTTGTCTTTTGGTTTTTCAATTCCTGCGGACAAACATCCAACACCCATGCTGCAGTCGGGCATGAGGATTCCGAAGTCGAGGACATAGTGTTTAGTGTCAATGCCTATTCTTTTTCAGACCTTTTAAGTGCCACTTATCCTGATAACGATCGACAATTGTATTCCTTATTGAATTTATTGGATTGGTTGAAATACAAAGGGATCGAAGCCATAGATCCTACAGCTTATTTTTTTCCGGGTTATCCCGACCCTCCCTCCGATGTTTTTTTAGATGTTTTCAAGAGTAAAGCCGAAGAGTATGGGATAGCCATTAGTGGTACAGGAATCAGAAATGATTTTGCGAACCCGGATCCACAGATCAGGTCAGAGGGGATTCAAAGGGCCATCAAATGGCTCGAGGTAGCCTCAAAATTAGAGGCACCTGTATTGAGGTGTTTTGCTGGTAAAATACCCAAGGGGTATGAAGACCAATGGGAAATCCCCGCACAGTGGGTCATAGAATCGGTTGAGCAACTCATTCCTTATGCCCAGAAATACGGAGTAAAAATTGGTATCCAAAACCACGGAGACATGCTGAGAACTGCCGAACAATGTGCCTATATTTTAGAAAAATTAGACTCACCATGGGTGGGTTTGGTGGTAGATACTGGACATTTTCACACCCTGGACCCCTACAAGGACATAGAACTAATGACACCCTATGCTGTAAACTGGCAAATCAAGGAGTTTGTCGATGGGAACCAAAAGCAGGTAGCAATGGACTATGCTAAAATTGTAAAAATCATCAAAACCGGAGGATATAAAGGGTTTGTGCCAGTCGAATCTTTAAAGGAAAAAGATGTTCCTTACGACCCATTTGAGCGCGTGGATCGAATGCTGAAAGTTTTAGAGACAGAAATGAGAAAATAAGCGGAAGAGGTCGGGTAAGAGAGCAAAGAACTCTATGATTAAGGGAAGTGATACTTCGGCAATCAATTCATTAGATTTTAGTAATAACCCTAAAATGATAGATATTAGCTCTCATCATTCTCATATTACCTCAGCTCGAAAGTAAAAAGAACATTCTCTATTTACGTTGGTTTTCAGGTTATGGATATTTACTTTGATGGGATAAGTGCCATCGTCAAATTTTCGCCTTCCGTCAAGTCTAAATTTAGATGTAAAATAGATTCCATTTACGTAAAAATCTACGTATTTTATGTATTAAAAATGTACAAACGCACATAAGAATCTGATTGAAAAAATAGTGAAATCCCATAAATAGTGGGATATAGGATGCTGAATAAGATAGGTGTAAACGAAAATGAATAAAGGGGAAACTGATTACAAATCAGCTGCTCTAGCCAACTGACCTACGCCGGCTTTTTAAAAAAAAGACCGTAAAAACGGTCTGGAAAGTACATATTAATTTTTCGGGTTTCAAAACAATAATTTCAAAATATTAGCCCAAAAGGCGTTGCTTTTCCTTGCGTCTTTTCAGTACCCGTTCTGCCGAATCTGCAGCACTATTGATGGCCTCCTCAAAAGACTTAGCCGTCTTCTTGACAACTACATCATCTCCAGGTATTCCTATCTTTAACTCGGCGAATTTGTTGATTCTGTCGGAAGAGTTTTCCACTTTTGTATAAACAAAAACATCAACGATCTGGTCGTAAAATTGATTAATTTTTTCAATTCTCTTTTTGGTAAACTCGACCAACTTGGCGTCGGCGGTATAATTGACAGATTGGAAATTAATGAGCATACTATTAAATTTTAAGTTGTATCAATTCTTTTTCCCCCTGGGATGTGCTTTGACATAAATCTCCTGTATCCTTTTCATACTACTTTTTGTGTAGACTTGAGTAGCCGCTACACTCTCATGGCCCAGCAAGTCCTTGACCGCATTCAAATCGGCACCATTGTTCAAAAGATGTGTTGCAAAACTGTGACGCAACATATGGGGACTTTTTTTAACCTTTGAGGATACCTTACTAAAATAGTAATTTACGGTTTGATAAACAAATCCTTGATTGAGTTTTATTCCTGTAGGCAGGCAAAAAAAATAATCGGGAACCGTATGGTTCAATTGTTTTTTGTAGGAGAGATATTCACTCAATGCCTCTATGGCTTCTGGTAGTAGGGGGATCATTCTTTCTTTATTGCCCTTGCCCAATACTTTGATGGTTTTGGTTTGAAAATCAACTGCGCTGATTTTCAAGTCAATCAATTCTTGTCGTCTGATCCCAGTGTAGTAAAAAAGAATGATAATGGTTTTTTGAAGAATGCCCTTGTAGTCTTGATTAAAGAAATCTCCTGTCAATAGCGCATCTATCTCTTCAGTAGAAAAGGGAACGTTCACTTTTTTGGAGACCTTAAGGGGACGGTGGAGCTTGAGCGGGGAAATAGGGATCGTTTCCGTTTTTAGCATAAATCTATAGTAGGATCTCAATACAGAGATTTTACGGTTGATGGTTCGATTGGAATTTTTATTTTCAACCAGGGTCACGATCCAAGTTCTGATGTGACTGTAATCTACTTTTTCAATATCTTTTAAATCATAATGCTCCTGACAAAAGGCACTAAAATCCATAAGGTTCCTCTCATATGCAAAACAAGTATTGTTGGAATATTGCTTTTCGTGCTTTATGTAATCAAGGAAACGATCGATAGCCATTAAAAAACGTTGTAATCCAAAGTTATGAAACTTATGGGTTACAACGTGTTGGGTATAAGACTAAAACGACTTTATTGGTTTTCTAAGTCCCTTAAGTGTTGGATGTATTGTGCTTTTTTGATTTTGTCACGGTTCTTTACAGAAGGCTTTACAAACTGCTTCCGGCTGCGTAACTGACGCATATTGCCAGTTTTATCAAATTTTCTTTTGAACCGCTTGAGCGCGCGATCGATATTTTCTCCGTCTTTAACTGCTATGATCAACATAATTGGGCACCTCCTTTCATAATGGTTGGCAAATATAGGAATAGAATCCCTAATGCAAGAAATAAAACTAGAAATTTTAGGACTTCATCAAATTGCGAGCAATTACCAGTTTTTGTATTTCACTGGTTCCCTCTCCGATGGTGCATAGTTTTGAGTCCCTAAAAAATTTCTCTACTGGGAAATCCTTAGTAAACCCGTAACCTCCATGAATTTGCACAGCATTGTTTGCTACTTTGACACATGCCTCCGAAGCAAATAACTTGGCCATAGCGCCGATCTGAGTAACATTTTTCCCCTGATTTTTGTCCTCACCGGCTTGATGGGTGATCAAACTGGCCGCCTCGATTTCTGTGGCCATATCTGCCAACATAAATGAAATCCCCTGAAAAGTGCCTATGGGTTTACCAAACTGTTTCCTTTCTTTGGCATACTTTACCGATGCATCAAAAGCACCTTTTGCAATCCCTAAGGAGAGGGCTGCTATGGAAATTCTCCCACCGTCTAATATCTTCATGGATTGAATAAATCCTTCACCGACAGCACCCAAACGGTTGCTGTCTGGGATGATGCAATTATCAAATATCATTTCTGCAGTTTCTGAGGCACGCATTCCCAGTTTATTCTCCACCTTTCCAGAACTGAATCCAGGGGTTCCTTTTTCAATTACAAAGCTGGTCATGCCGTGGCTGTCCCCTTTTTCTCCATTGCGAAAAATAACGACGGCCAAGTCACAGGACTTACCATGTGTGATAAAGTTTTTGGTTCCGTTCAAAACCCAATGATCGCCTTCTCTTTTGGCAGTGGCATTCATGCCTTTAGCGTCAGATCCCGTATTGTATTCGGTTAAGCCCCAGGCACCGATCCAATCGCCAGTAGCCAATTTGGGCAACCATTTCATTCGCTGTTCTTCGTTACCAAAAAGGTAAATATGTTGTGTGGCCAAAGAGTTATGAGCCGCCACTGACAAACCAATCGAGGGGTCTACTTTGGAGATTTCCTCAATGATGGCGATGTACTCGTGATAACCCATACCTGAACCCCCATAAATTTCGGGGATCAACACCCCCATAAATCCAAGTTTACCGGCTTTTTTGAGTGCTTCTATAGGAAAATATTGCGATTCATCCCATTCCATTACGTATGGACGAATGAACTGTTCTGAAAAATTTTTTGCGGAACCAGCGACCAAGTCTGTGGTCTCTCCATAACCCACACTCACCGCATTTTCAAACTCAAACATAGTATTAAAATAGAGACAAATATAAACTTATTCTCGCTATTTTCAATGAGTCAAAGCCTTCAATCTTTTGAAGATCTTTCTGAGTAGCGGAACCGTGGATTGTTCTCCAACGAATGATATTTCTGGCGTCAGTAGTTGAAATATAGGGCAATCTTTCCAAATCTCTTTGGGTAGCGGTGTCGATGCCTATCCTACGGATTTCAGGTTTTATTCTGATTTCAAATCTCTTATGGAGATGCGCTACTACACTACTGTCCAGTCCATATACCTCATACAGTTGATCCATATCACTAAAGAATTTTAGGTAATTTCTGTATTTGATGATCCGTTGAGATAGTTTTGGACCAATACCACGTATGCTGATTAAATCAGTAGCGCTGCAATGGTTGATATCTATTTTTGGGCTTTCGCTCATTGGAGCTGGCTTCATCTTTTTTGATCGAGGCAAACGAATTAGGGGAGCCAGGGTTGACATCAAACTATCATTCATCTGGGCGATGCGCTCAAATTCCTCCACCGAACGAAACCAATTGCCCGACTGACGATAGGCCAAAATGCGGTCAATCGCATCAAGAGGGATGCCCAATGTATAAGCTTTGTCGTCGGTTAAATAATTGGGATTAAACGAAAAAAAAGAGGGGGTCACTTTTTTATTTTTTGCCAAAGAATCAATCGTTCTTTGGTGGCTTTTCATGGCCTGATCTTCCAATGACAAGGGAGAATGATCCAGAAGCAAATGCTGTAGACCTGAAACAATAAACAGGCATCCTATCAATATCAAAAGTGCATTCCGTTGCGCTTTGCTTAAGTAAAAATTGGGGCCAGTAAACTTCACAATGCTATAGAATGGTCAACTACGGATCTGACCGATGGCAGATAGATAAATTTTCAATTCTTCTTTGACCTTTGGGAAAAGCAATATCAAACCGATCATGTTGGGAAACACCAAAGCCAAGATCATGGCGTCGGAAAAGGTCCACACCGCCGACATATCTCCGGCAGCACCAATTACGATAAAAATCAAAAACAACACTTTATAGGAAAGGTCAGCCGCTTTGCTTTTTCCAAAGACATACATCCAAGATTGCAGACCGTAGTAGGACCAGGAAATCATGGTAGAGATGGCAAAAAGCACCACTGCAAGTGTGAGAAACGGCCCGGAAAAGGCGATGTATTTTGAAAAAGCGGCTGCAGTAATTGCTGCACCTTCCACTGCTACCCCATCAATCATAACCTTGCCTCCTACTCCTCCATAGTCAAAGACCGTACTGTCTCCGTTAAAAATGATAATCACCAATGCCGTCATGGTACAAATGACCACCGTATCGATAAAGGGTTCCAAAAGTGCCACCAGTCCCTCTGAGGCGGGATATTTTGTTTTTACGGCGGCGTGGGCGATAGAAGCGGAGCCTGCCCCTGCCTCATTGGAAAATGCCGCCCTTCGAAAACCGGTGATTAATACACCCAACAGTCCGCCCAATCCGGCCTGAGGATTAAATGCTTGGGTGAAGATCATTCCAAAAGCATCGTCGACAAAACTAAAATTAGTGCCGATGATATAGACGCAAGCCAATATATACATCAAGGCCATAAAGGGCACTATTTTTTCGGTGACGGAGGCAATTCTTTTGATACCTCCTATAATGATGACACCTACAAAAACCATCATGATCAGACCGATGATGGTTCTGGCACTGCCTCCGGTCATCCCAAAGGAATTGACCAATTGCATGGCCGCCTGATTGGACTGAGCAGCATTGCCCCCGCCAAAAGATGCACCGATACACAGCAGGGCGAAAGTAACCGCCAAAACTTTACCAACACCGCCAAGACCACGTTCATTTAAACCTTTGGTGAGGTAGTACATGGGACCACCGTAAACGGTACCGTCGGATCCAATATCACGGTATTTTACCCCAAGGGTACATTCCACAAATTTGGTAGACATACCGAGTAATCCGCAAAGGATCATCCAAAAGGTTGCTCCCGGCCCACCTACGGCAATGGCCAATGCCACTCCGGCGATGTTTCCGTTCCCTACCGTCCCCGAAACTGCAGTTGCCAAAGCTTGGAAATGACTCACTTCCCCTTCTTGACTTTCGTCTCTAATGGTATCTCTAATGTCCCCTTCTATCGCCAAATCCGGAGCACCTGCTTCGTGGTGGTCCAGCGCATCGTATTTTCCCCTTACCGTTTGAACAGCCGTAGGAAAACGAATCACATTTACAAATCCAAAGTAAAACGTAAAGAACAAAGCGCCCCCAACCAACAACAAAATGATGGTAGGAATGGAAGTGCCTGGAAAATCGTGTAAGACCACGGCTCCCCACCAATTGGCAATCGGGGTGAAGGCCTCGTTGATTCTTTCGTCCAAGCCCTGTTCCTGTGCGGAAGTACTGAGTGGAATAAAAGTCGTAAATATTAGAAAAAAGAGGGTTTTGGAAAGGGACGGAAGCTTCATATATTTTTTTCTTAGATGCAATATCCAAAAAACGATCTTAAAAACAAATTAATCCAAATGAAACATAGCATTTAATTTTGCTATGGCCGTTCCATTTCCCAACACGATCAGTTTACTTTGGGACTCCAATCGGAGGCTGGCCTTCGGATTAATGATGAGTTCTCCAGCGGCATTTCTGAAGCCCACCACATTGCAACCTGTTTTTTGTCGGATTTTAAGATTTGATAGGGTATGTTGCTGGTATTTTTTGGGGAGTGCATCAATGGACACCTCTTCAAGGTTGGGGCTATCTTCCTCCAACCAACTCAACTCCTCCAAAAATCGAATCAGATCGGGAACCATCAGTAGGCTGGCCATATGGTCACCTCCAATTTTATCGGGCATTATGATATGGTTGGCCCCAGCGCGTTTGAGCTTAGAGCGGTTGCTTATTTCGGTCAATCGACTGATGATCAGCAAGTCGGGATTGAGCTCTCTGGCCGACAATACGACAAACAAATTATCTACATCATTGGGCAATGCAGCTATGAGGCTTTTGGCTTTGTGAATCTGAGCCTGTTCGAGGATGGCATCTAGGCGTGCGTCACCTTGAATAAAATTCAGTTTTTTTTGATCTTTGGCCAATTCAGCATTTTGTTCGATGACAACAAAAGGGTGGTTGTGGTTGATCAGACGTTGCGCAGCCTGACGTCCATTACGGCCATATCCACATATCAATGTATGGTCTTTCAAGGAGGCTCTCATTTTTTTTATTTTTTTTTGTTTGATTTTTTCAAAAATATTTTCAGTAACAACAAACTGGGTCAACTCTTTGATCCCATATCCAAATGCGATGAGGCTGGTCATAATAAAAAATATGGTAAACACTTTGGCCTCGGGGGTCATGGGTGTAATTTCACCATAGCCCACAGTGCTTAGTGTAATCACCGTCATGTAAAGCGCATCGGCAAAACCTATACCTGGAAGTAGAAGATAGTAGCCTACAGATCCGATACAAGAAATTAACAAAAGAATTAGGATTGCGTTACGAAGTTTGGGGCTCATGGGTCTAGGTCATAAATCGAATACTGATGTCCTTTTGGTGTAGATCATGCCTTTGAGTTTGAGCCAAAATGCAAGGGTAAGGTAGAGAATGAAACCGCCTACAATGGTAGTAAAGGAAGCGTAAATAAAAAAGAGACGGACACTTTTTACATTCATGCCCAAAAACTCGGCCAAGCGAGTTGAAACGGCAAAGCCATGCTTCTCAAAAAAATGTCTCAGATTATGGATTTTACTCATAGGGTAAATTTAAGTTGAAAAGTCGAACAAATGAAATCCAACGGCACAACGCAAGCATTTTTTTGGGTCGCAATAGAATGCTTTGAGTTGGAGGAGCGACTGGGAAAAAAGGGCCGAAGGTAGGTTGATTCCCAGCTGGGTAAAACCCTTGGTGATACTATTGGATTCTGCTGGTAATGCCCCAATCCATTGTAGGATTTTTTCCTCGGCATTGCCACCTTGGCTTTGGTAGTATGCAAATCGCAAAGGAATCAGGGTGTTAATCAACAACAAATTTAAAAAGGGCTGAGATATTTTTTTTGATTTTTGAGGAGAGGATTTATCGAAGGTGTAATGCGTTTCCCAGAAAGGGGAAACTCCAACCTTTCGAATCCAATCGAACTCCATGAGATTATCCGCTTGGATCAATCGGGAAAAGGGGCGTGGATTTTGGGTGTAAAATTGGGCCAGTTGGGACAATCGTATGGTTGGAAAATTAGGCGGCCGTAGGCCTTTGAATTGCATACGAATTCCAGGGATTTCTTTAAAACCAAACTTTTGCTTGAGGTAGTCATATTCAGAACGCAATTGTTTTTTATAGGCCGAATTCATCTCCCCTGAGAGCAAACCGGATATTCCCATAAACAAGGCTTCCAACAAACTCCCATCATGACTGATTTTTTGAACGATTTGAAAAGGCAGATGTTGGGCCCATTTTAAAAAAACAGCCCCATTGAGATTGAGTCCAAAATTTTTGGCCAACAGCTGAAACAAAACCCCCTCCCAATTGTTTTTACTTTGATGGAGCAGTAGCTTGATCTGTATGGTTTTGGACTCCAGTCGCTCCAAGTAAAGGCGTTCGATCCAGTTTTGCCATTTGAAATCTGGAAATTGGGCAATTCCCTTTTCACAGGGGATCCAATGGGGTTTTTTTTCAAAACTTTTATAATATTTTTTCCACCACTGTGGTGGGATGCGGTTGGAGAGTTTAAGACAGGGTAGGGTTCGGCCGGAGGGATAGCAGACCTCCACGTCGTTTTCCCAAACCACGTGAAGAATAACGGCCTCATATTTTGAATCGGTATGGTGACGGTGGTGGTACCAAGAAGCGGCTTTGATATGGACCTCAACATCCCCAGCCCAAAGTGTTTCGCCAATCCATAGTTTGGCTTGCAAAAAATCGGGACCTTCTCCCAGATTGGGGATTCCTGTATGCACCACACGAATGGGGACACCCCTGTCGGTGGTTAGGGGCTCAGGGCCCAATTTTTGAAAACGCCAAAGGTATTGAAGGAAATCTTCTTTCATGTTGATTTGGGGGGCTAGGCAAAGTGAAGTAGGTCAGGCAGTATCCCCCTCCCACTCCATGAATCCACCCAACAAATTATAAGCGGTTTCAATGCCATTTTGGTTCATCAGTTGGCAGGCTTGACTGCTTCTTGCACCTGACCGGCAATAAACATAATAGTTTTTCGAGCGATCCAGTTCTTGTAGCGCATCCATAAAGGATTGAGGTTGTCGTATGTCCAAAAGGGTGGCGTTGGGAATGTGACCGTCATCGTATTCCTCCTGCGTTCTCACGTCCAATAAAAAAGCATTGTCATCTGATTCATAGCGACTGCTCCAATCTTGTTGTGTTAAATCCATATCATTAATTTAGCTTTGTTGTGTATGTTTTTGTTTACTACAAATATAGCATTTGGTTGGTATTTAAAAAGAATATTATATATTTGTAAATACAAATATTGTAGCTACATATATGGCGTCTTCTGAAATGGCTAAAAATACAGTGGTGGGCATACTCAAGGCCAGCAACAAAGCTGAGGACCTGCTAACCAACTGCTTGAAACCTTTCGGAATTTCACTCCAGCAGTTCAATGTACTAAGAATTTTAAGAGGACGCAAAGGAAAACCCGCCAACTTGACCACAGTTCAAAAACGCATGATTCACAAAATGAGCAATACCACGAGATTGATCGACAAACTGATAGACAAACAAATGGTCAGCAGGAAAATTTGTGAACACAACCGAAGAAAAATTGAACTGCTGATCACTGACAAGGGACTTGATGTGCTCTCTCAATTGGATCTTAATATTCAAAATACCGAAGCAGAAATATTACAACCCCTTGGTATGGAAGAACAAAAACAATTGCGTAATTTAATTAACAAAATCACTCTCAATCAATCAACCTAAACCATCAATTATGAAAAAACCATTTCAATTATTAATCACAATTAGCATTTTCTTTGTGGCCTTGGGTCATGGACAAGCTCAAACCCTAACCGCAAACACCGAACAAAGCAACATCCGCTGGTATGGAGAAGATATTACTGGGAAAACCCATTTTGGGAGTCTCAAATTTGAATCGGCTGCGATGCAAGTCCAAGACGGTATCGTCACTGGAGGTGCTTTTACAGTAGACATGAACTCCCTCAACGTAGAAGATCTCTCAGGGGGTGGAAAAGCCCGTTTGGAAGGTCACCTCAAATCCGACGATTTTTTTAGTGTAGAAAAACACAATAAGGCGGAATTAAAAATCACCCAAAAAGGAAAAGCTTCGGGCAACACCCAAACCCTTATTGGTGAACTCACCATCAAAGGCATTCAGAATCCTGTGGAATTCACCATGACCATGGGAGACAATAATACAGCCACTGCCGAGCTTACTTTTGACCGGTCCAAGTTCAACGTTCGATTCCGTTCAGGTTCCTTTTTCGAAAACCTAGGGGACAAACTTATTCTAGACGACATCAGAATGGAAGTCAGTTTGCAGTGGAACTAATTCCTTTAGGAAGCTTGTAAAAAAGTTTTTTTCACATATATTTGTGCCATGAATTTTAAACAAAATACAATCATCTGGTGGAACGAGCGGAGTTAATCTATTCGTGATACTATTGCATATAACAAAGGCTTGTCATCACGACAGGCCTTTTTTAATTTTACGCCATGAGCAAAAAGTATAAATTCCATACCGCCCACCAAAAGATATTGGCCGACACCCTCAGCCCGGTGAGTGTTTACCTCAAAATCAGGGATCAGTTTCCCCACAGCCTGCTTTTGGAGAGCAGTGACTACGATGCGCGGGCCAACAACTTCTCCTACATCTGTTGCAATCCCATTGCCACATTGCGTGTGGCCGGTGGAACAATAGATTACCAATTTCCCGATGGCAGCAGGGAAAAACGAGCACTGACAACAGAGGACAGCGTTCCAACATTAATTGAAGCATTTGCCCAACAATTCGAAGCTAAAAAATTCCCTTTTAAATTTGTCACCAACGGCCTTTTTGGTTTTGTGGCCCATGAAGCGGTGGCCCATTTTGACCACTTGACCCTCAATCCCGAAAAAAGCAATCTCGAACTGCCCGAAATCTATTATGCGGTATATCAAAACATCATTGCCATCAGCCTTTTCAATCACGAGGCCCACCTTTTTTCCCACAGCTTGGATGGACAAGATAACTTGGAGGCACTGATCCACATCATCAAAAAAAATCCAACCACGGTTTACAGCTTTAAAAAAGAAGGCGAAAAATCCTCCAATCTTACCGATGATGAATTTAAAGATATGGTGGAAAAAGCAAAGCAACATTGTTATCGTGGGGATGTTTTCCAATTGGTACTTTCACGTCGCTTTTCCCAGGGCTTTTCGGGAGACGAATTCAATGTATACCGTACCCTTCGCTCCATCAACCCTTCTCCCTATTTGTTTTTCTTTGACTATGGCGACTTTAAGATCTTTGGCAGTTCGCCCGAGGCCCAGTTGGTGGTAGAAAAAGGCAAAGCAGAAATTCACCCCATTGCGGGCACCTTTAAACGGACGGGCAAGGATGAAGAGGACCGAGCCGCAGCAGAGCGTTTGGCGGCGGATCCCAAGGAAAACAGCGAGCATGTCATGCTCGTGGACTTGGCACGCAACGACCTCAGTCGCAACGGAACGAAGGTGGTGGTGGAAAAAAATCGGGAGATACAGTTCTTTTCCCACGTCATCCATTTGGTTTCCAAAGTAACGGGCTACCTCAAACCCAAGACCCCAACCTACCAGGTCGTGGCCGACACCTTTCCGGCCGGTACCCTCAGCGGTGCCCCCAAGCACATGGCCCTGCAACTCATTGATCGTTACGAAAACACCGCCCGAAACGCCTATGGCGGTGCGTTGGGATATATGGATTTTGAAGGCAACTTCAACCACTGCATCATCATCCGTTCTTTTATGAGTAAAAATCAACAACTCCACTACCAAGCGGGGGCTGGCATCGTCTCCAAATCGGTGGCGGAAAACGAATTACAAGAAGTCTATAACAAACTGGGGGCCTTGGACAAAGCCCTCACCTTGGCGGAAAAACTACAAGCATGAAAAAAACATTTGTGATCGACAATTACGACTCCTTCACCTACAATCTGGTGCATTATTTGGAAGAACTAGGGGCAGCGGTAACGGTAAAGCGCAACGATCAGTTCGATCTCGAAGAAATCGAGTCCTACGACTATTTGCTGCTTTCTCCAGGACCAGGGATTCCCGATGAGGCGGGATTGCTCAAAGCTGCCATCAAAAAATATGCCTCTACCAAAAAAATATTGGGCGTTTGCCTTGGCCAGCAGGCCATCGGTGAGGTCTTTGGTGCACAACTGATCAATTTGGATACCGTTTTCCACGGCGTGGCCACTCCGGTTGAGGTCACTGAGGAAGACCTCTTGTTTCGCGATCTTCCCAAGACCTTTGAGGTGGGACGCTACCACTCTTGGGTGGTACAGACCCCCTTACCCGAAGCATTGGTTGCCACCTCCTATGACAACCGCCAACAGTTGATGTCGCTCCGTCACAAAGACTATGCCGTTAGGGCCGTTCAATTCCATCCCGAATCCATTTTGACGCCCTTTGGCAAAAAAATATTAGAAAACTGGATCAACAGCTAAAACATGAAAGCCATACTCAACCGCCTGACCCATCATGAAACCTTGGATCGCCAAGAAGCGGAAAGCATACTTACTGGTATCGCAGAGGGACGATACAACCCCAGCCAGATCGCTGCGTTTTTGACCGTATTTATGATGCGGAGCATCACCCTAGAGGAGCTCGAGGGGTTCAGAAAAGCACTGCAAAAACTCTGCTTGTCCATTGACCTATCCGACTTTGCACCCATTGATTTGTGTGGGACGGGCGGGGACGGTAAAGACACTTTTAACATCTCTACTTTGGCTGCTTTTGTCACCGCCGGGGCGGGGGTCAAGGTGGCCAAACACGGCAACTATGGCGTTTCCTCTGGTTGTGGTTCCAGCAATGTATTGGAACATTTGGGCATAAAATTTTCCAACGACGCCGATTTCCTCAAACGCTGCATCGAACAAGCGGGAATTTGCAACCTCCACGCTCCCCTGTTTCACCCCGCCATGAAAAATGTGGCACCCATACGCAGGGAACTGGGGGTAAAAACTTTTTTTAATATGCTGGGGCCATTGGTCAATCCTGCCTTTCCAAAACACCAGCTCACTGGGGTTTTCAATTTGGAATTGGCACGGCTCTATGGCTACCTCTTTCAAAAAACCGATCAAAACTTCACCATCTTGTATGCCTTGGACGGCTATGATGAAATCTCATTGACTGGGCCAGCCAAAGCCCTTCGTAACGGTGGGGAAAGTCTGATATCCCCTGGGGATTTTGGGCTTGAACCATTGCAAGCCGAGCAGATCAGCGGAGGGGATAATGTTCCCAGTTCCGCCAAAATTTTCACTGCGGTTTTAGAGGGCCAGGGTACCGAGGCGCAAAACCATGTGGTATGCGCCAATGCAGCCATGGCCATTGCCACCGCTACCGACTGCACTCCCATGGAGGGCTTCCAAAAAGCGAAGAATTCCCTGCTTGGCGGTCAGGCCGCCAAAGCCTTTAAAACCCTTCAAAAACTCAGTGCCGCATGACCATCTTAGACCGTATCATTGTCGATAAAATCAAGGAAGTGGCCCTGCGAAAAAAAACCTTTCCCGCTGCCTACTGGGAAGCCTCACCCCTTTTTGATCGGACGGCTATTTCCTTGTCTCAAGCTTTGCAAAACAGCAATTCGGGTATCATTGCCGAACACAAACGACGCTCCCCTTCGCGGGACAACATCAACAGCAGCTTGTCTGTGGCCGATATAGCCCAAGGCTATGAAAAAGCAGGCGTCTGTGGCATGTCCGTACTCACTGATTTAAAATATTTCGGAGGCAGTTTGGAGGATTTGAACACCGCCCGAGCGGTTAGCCAACTGCCCCTATTGCGAAAAGAATTCATCATTGACGAATACCAACTGATCGAAGCCAAAGCCCACGGGGCCGATGTGATTTTGTTGATCGCCGCGGTTCTGGACAGAAAGCAGATCCAACAACTGTCGACATTTGCCCAAAGTCTGGGCTTGGAGGTTTTGTTGGAAGTCCACGACCGAGCCGAGTTGGAGCAAGCCATCATGCCCTCATTGAACATGCTGGGGGTCAACAACCGCAACCTCAAAACCTTTGAAGTCAGTTTGGAGAACAGCAAGCAGTTGGCAGAATACATCCCGGACGATTTTGTAAAAGTCTCCGAAAGTGGCATCAGTTCCACCACGGCCATACAAAGCCTACGGCCCTATGGCTATCGGGGATTTTTGATCGGGGAAAACTTTATGAAGACCGACGCCCCCGGACTGGCGGCAGCCCAATTCATTCAAAACCTAAACCCATGAAAATAAAAGTCTGTGGTATGCGATCTCCGGAGAACATTGCGACATTGGCAGTGCTACAACCGGACTATATGGGTTTTATTTTTTGGGAACCCTCTAAGCGTTTTGTTGGGGAGGCAACCCCCATTTTGCCTCCATCCATCAAAAAAACAGGGGTTTTTGTCGATGCTTCAGTAGATTACATCACAAAACAAGTGGCCCTACACCAACTCCAAGCCGTGCAACTGCATGGAAAGGAAAGTCCGGAATTTTGCCAAAAACTACAACTTTCGGGGGTGGAAATCATCAAAGCCTTTGCCGTGGATGCGTCCTTTGATTTTTTACCATTGTACGCCTACGAATCCGTTTGTGACTATTATTTGTTTGATACCAAAGGCCCCTTACCAGGGGGCAACGGCAGCCGTTTCGACTGGTCGGTATTGCGCGACTATCCCTCGGCCAAACCCTTTTTTTTAAGTGGTGGTATTGGTCCGGGAGATGCAGCGGCCATCACATCGATAATTAGTTTAAATTTGCCTCTTTATGCAGTGGACATCAACAGTAAGTTTGAAAGCGAGCCGGGGCTAAAAAACATTGAAATCATAAAGCAATTTAAAGCAACACTAACCCATGAAATATCAGGTAGATGAAAGGGGATTTTACGGTGATTTTGGAGGGGCATACATCCCCGAGATGCTGTATCCCAATGTGGAAGAATTAAGAGAAAATTACCTACGGATCAGCGAGTCGGAATCCTTTCAAAAAGAATTTCAATCCTTGCTCAAAGACTATGTAGGTCGACCCACCCCCCTATATTTTGCGGAGCGCTTATCGGAGAAGTACAACACCAAGATCTACCTCAAACGGGAGGACTTGTGTCATACGGGAGCCCATAAGGTAAACAACACCATCGGGCAAATTTTAATGGCGCAGCGCTTGGGTAAAAGCCGCATCATTGCGGAAACCGGAGCGGGGCAGCATGGGGTGGCAACGGCCACTGTCTGTGCCTTGATGGGGATGGAGTGTATTGTCTATATGGGGGCTTTGGACATCCGTCGCCAAGCGCCCAATGTGGCCCGGATGAAGATGCTGGGCGCTGAAGTTAGGGCAGCACAATCTGGCAGCAAAACCCTCAAGGACGCCACCAACGAGGCCATTCGCGACTGGATCAACAACCCTGAGGATACCCACTACATCATTGGATCGGTGGTGGGACCCCATCCTTATCCCGACATGGTGGCCCGCTTTCAATCAGTGATCAGTGCCGAAACCAAAAGCCAATTGATGGAAAAAGAAGGGCGGGACTACCCCGATCATGTGATCGCCTGTGTAGGGGGCGGGAGCAATGCTGCGGGGCTTTACTATCATTTTTTGGAAGATCTGCGAGTGAATATTATCGCGGTGGAGGCGGCTGGCAAGGGAATCGATTCGGGTGAGAGTGCCGCCACTTCCGCTTTGGGTCGGGAAGGCATCATCCACGGCAGCAAAACCCTGTTGATGCAAACCCCCGACGGCCAGATTACGGAGCCCTATTCGATTTCGGCGGGACTGGATTATCCTGGCGTTGGGCCCATGCACGCGCATTTGTTCCGATCCCAACGGGCGGAATTCCTCTCCATTCCCGACCAGGAAGCCATGGACTGGGGATTGACCCTTTCCCAAATGGAAGGCATTATCCCCGCCATTGAAACCGCCCATGCCTTTGCCGCTCTGGATGTAAGAAAATTCGCACCCGATGAGGTTATCGTTTTTAACTGCTCCGGCCGTGGTGATAAAGATTTAGAAACTTATATTGACTACTTTAAGCTATAATGAACCGCATCGACCAGGCCTTTCAAGGCGACCAAAAATTACTCTCCATCTATTTTTCGGCAGGACATCCTGAATTGGAGGACACGGTTCCCATTCTCAGGGCCTTACAGGACTGTGGTGTGGACATGGTGGAGATCGGTTTGCCCTTTAGCGACCCCTTGGCCGACGGTCCCACCATACAGCAAAGCTCCACCCGAGCTTTGGCCAACGGCATGACCACCGAAAAACTTTTTCAACAGTTGAAAAACATCCGAGAGGAAATCCATATTCCTTTGATTCTAATGGGCTATTTCAACCCCATGATGCAGTATGGCGTGGAGCGTTTTTGTCAAAAATGCCAAGCCATCGGTATCGACGGATTGATCATTCCCGACCTGCCGGTCAACCTCTACCACGAGGAATACAAGACCCTTTTTGACCAATACAATTTGTACAATATGTTCCTGATCACCCCCCAGACTTCGGAGGAACGCATCCGCTATATCGATCGGGTGTCCAGTGGCTTTATTTATATGGTGAGCAGTGCCAGTGTGACCGGAGCGCAGCAAAATTTTGGCGATGCCCAAGGGGACTATTTCAAACGCATCGGGGCGATGCAACTCCAAACCCCCCAGGTCGTGGGTTTTGGGATCAGCAATGCCGAAACCTATCGGGCGGCCACCCAACACAGCCGAGGGGCCATTATCGGGTCGGCCTTCATCAAATTTTTAGAAAAAAATGGCATAGCCGCAATCGCCGATTTTATACTAAGCATCAGAAAGACAATCGATTAACCGCATTTAATTCTCTTCATTGACAGTATTTTTTGTCAATAAAAGCCGTTTAACTACATATGTGATGCCCCACACTCGAATTTTATACAGTGCTTTGCTCTTTTTTGTGAGCCTTGTCCTTTTTGCACAAAACCCTTCATCAGAAGTTTTTTCCAATTTGATATTTCCCGATGGGAAAAGCCTAAAAGATTACACAACCACAGGCGTGGTTTTGGTGTATGGTGATAGCAGTTGTCCTGCCTGCCAAAAAGCACAGGGTCAGTTAGAGCTCCGCCACCAAAAGTGGTCGGCTTGGGGCTATCCCATTGTTTATATCGCCTTGGACAGCGATGCCAAAAACTTAAAACAAAATTTCGGGACGCCCCCTTGGCCAGTCTATTGCGATGGCAAGTCGTGGGACAGTCCTTGGGTGGCTGCCGCCGATCTTCGTGGCACCCCCACCTTTTTTGCACTGGACCCCCAACTGAAGATAAAATATGAAGCAACCAACGTCGCCCAGATGGATCTCTGGCTGCGGACACAAACATCCCATCGCTAAAACCAAGGATGGATAAAAAAAACGCCCTCGGGTGTTTCCCCTGATTTTGAAAGGTGTGGGTGAGAAATCAGGGGTTTTTCCGAGATATTTTCTGTTGCTAACTATATTTATAGGTGTTTGCTAAAAGCAACCATTCACAAAAAATCCTTATTTTAAAGGATGATTTGGAAGTTTTGCATCTCCCTGTTAATATTACTTCAACCCCTTGATGGTCAGCGCAACATTCACGAACGATGGGAGGGACAATTGCAACGCTATATCGCCCCAACAGGCAGGATCAATTACCAGGATTGGCAAAAGGAGCGACACGCCTTAGCGGCCTACCTCCAGGCGCTAGAGGATTTCCCTCCACAAGACCATTGGAATCAAGACGACCGCAAAGCCTATTGGATCAACGTTTACAATGCCGCCACCATAGCCTTGGTATTGGACAACTACCCCATAGAAAGCCTGGGATCCGTTCCCGATTACCACCGAATTGAAATATTCAGCACCACAGACCGACTCTGGACTTTGGAGACCATCGAAGATCACTTGAGGGAAATGGGCGACCCACGGGTGCTATTTGCATTGCATCGCGCCGCAGTGTCGGGGCCTCAGTTGATGAAAACTGCCTACCGCAGCAGCAGCATAGACGAACAGCTCGACCGAGCCGCCAAAACCTTCTTCTCTGATCCCACCAAAAACCAATGCCAAACCAAAAAGAGACGACTGTCGCAGCTTTTGATGTGGTATGCTGAAGATTTGGGTTCGACCAAAGCACAATTGGAAATCCTCGAAAAATACGGCTGCAGCAATACGAAACAAAGCACCCGATTCAGCTACCTGCCCTTCGACTGGCAACTGAATGAGTGATGTGGTTGTGAGAAAAATCTTTCAAAATTTGCTTTCATTCCACCAAAGCATAATAAATGCCAAAGATCGAGACGTA
>Ga0255753_1002006_pt1 | contig 23099 bp, 19 predicted proteins | sample 041ome_10_FD_179953 | JGI IMG/M metagenome (GOLD analysis project Ga0255753, IMG submission 179953) | Coastal salt marsh microbial communities from the Groves Creek Marsh, Skidaway Island, Georgia - 041412US metaG (version 2) | ecosystem: Environmental > Aquatic > Marine > Intertidal zone > Salt... | reverse complement strand
ATAACTGAATTGTCCGCCACGAGCTGCACCACGGTATAGACGCCCAGGAGCAGGTAGATCACACCCCAAATCGCGAAGGTGAAACCGATTGGTGCGAACAAGGTGTCATATCGGTCAGAGATCTCGTCGGTTGCCTGGCCGTTCAAGGGCAAGGTCGTTGCCAACACGTTCATGACCAACATGAAGACGAACGCAGCAACGGCGACCAGACGCGGGACCAGTAATTTCATCATGCTTGAGTCAACCACACCGGAGACCGATTAGTATTTGGAAAAAGAACTCATGTTGTAAGGCGGACGGGACTTGAACCCGTGACCGACGGATTATGAGTTCTATGCCTAGGCATTAGCTGATGCTCGAGCGTGTTAGCTGACGTTGCGGATGCCAGTAAACAGGTGAGGTTTGGCGTGGCAGGTGTTGGAGTGTGAGAGATGGTGATGTGCACTTAATGTGCACTGGCGCTCAGCTTTCCTCCGAAGGTTCGCTTCTGAAGGCGCCAAGAATAAATGCGGCAATCGTTGCTCCCAGTATCGCTGGCAACACAGGATCCCATAACCCTGAGGATATGAGCGCCCAGGTGGACGGAGGATAGGCGAGCAGGTGGAGAACGACATAGGTTGCCCGAAGTAAGAGAGACTGTCCCGACCAAAAGTACCTCGTGGAGTTACTGAGGTTGCTCACAAGCCCCGCGCAAGGCAATTATTCGCTAAGACGCCCTATGCCTAGCGCCTGTGTCCCGCATGGGAAGGAGACTTAAGTCTTTTGCGCTTTCATTACCTCAAGCACGTCAACCGCGGACTTAACCTGCCTGTTAGCAACAAGGTCCTCAAGTCCGAGGTCAGAGAGCGTCTTGTACGCCATCTCTCGCCTTCCAATAACGAACCAAATTCCGCGGGCATGCATTGAGGAGTTGTTTTTGTACATGTGCGGCCGGTTAGCGTCGAAACAGAACGAATCTCCCGGAGACAAGACATACTCTTCAAAGTCGATTTTTAGAGTGAGCTCGCCCTCAATAATGCACCCGTACTCGAGGGCTGAATGGCGCATGAACTTGTCTTCTACAGAACTCGCCGCGCCGGGGGCGTAAGTCACAATCAGCGGGTCCGCAACGTCACTGCCACCATCCGCGAGGCGTTCCCAGGTCACCCCGTTTTCCATCTCGATAACCGGGTTCTCCGGAGCACGCTGGACCACTGACGTCGAGCCGTTTGACCCGTTGGAGCCGCTGTGGGTGGAAGGACTTTTCGGAATCACAGGATCAGTTTCGCTCGGGCGATGCCGAACCATCAGGCCATCGAGCGACACTCCCAAATGGTTCACGAGGGCATAAAGAGTCGAAACTGATGGTTGAGTCTTACCCGTTTCGACCTGTGAGAGCAAACTAGCTGACACTCCTACCGATGTGGCGACACTTCTGAGGCTCAATTTCTTGGACTCGCGAATCTTGCGAAGTTCACTACCGATGTCCAGATGCAAGGGCTGCTCCGTCACTGTAGCGACCGGGAAGCTGGACGCGGCTTCACTGCTCACGGTAACTACTCCCTCTATCGTATGGTCAGACTCGGCAAAAACAGCGCTTTACCGGCCCGTGGTCAGTACTACCGGCGGCGCGAACGCGCCACCGAGTAGACAATTGCGGCAATCAGAATCAACAGGCCTTGCAGGATGTACTGCCAGGTCTGGTCGAGTCCCAAGAACACGGTGGCGTTGAGCACCTGAATCAACAATAGCGAACCAAACAGGGTTCCGATGAAGCTTCCTCGGCCTCCGAGCAGGCTCGTGCCTCCCAAGACCACCGCGGTGATGCTGGAGAGGGTATAGCCGATGCCCTGTGAGGGGTCACCAATACCGAGCTGTGCCATGAGCATGATGGCACCGAAGAAGGTGAAGAACGACGTGAGCATGTAACCCACAATCACGGTGCGGTTAGTGGGAACACCGACACGACGGGCAGCTTCCTCTTCCGAACCCACCGCACGCAAACGCCATCCCCAGGGCCGACTACGCAATAGCCACTCCATCACGACCGCGGCAATCACCAAAGCGATAAACGCAACAGGAATCGGTCCGAGCTTGTAGGTAATCGCCGCCGTGATGTCGGTGTTAATAAAACCATCAGGAGCATCGCGCAACACAAAGCTGAAGCCCTGCAAAGCGATATAGGTGCCCAATGTGGCCGCGACGGCGGTAAACCGAACAAACCTAATGAGCGAACCATTGACGAATCCGACCGCCATCGACACCGCCATCATCGCCAGGAAGCCCAGGAGCAGCGAGCCCACCGTGAAACCGTCTGTGGCGAAGAACGAAATCACCACCACGAGCAATCCGGCCAAAGGTCCCACCGATAGGTCCAAGCCGCCGGTAAGAAGTGCGATGGTTTGGCCCAAAGCAATGAAGCCCAAGGCGGTCGCGAGAAGCAGCATCGATGAGATGTTGAAGGCGCTCAAATACTTGTCGTTGGTGCTCAGAATGTATGCACCCAACCCGAGCATCACGAGAGAGAGCAGGGCGGATGGGGCGTAGTCACCCCGAGCAAATCGCCACGCTTTCGCAGAGAAAGAGTTGCGTTTGCGCTTTTTCTCCTCCTCGTCCGCCTTACGCAAGTCCACCACCTGAGTGGTCGACGTCACGGCAGCGCTGATCATGTTCTCTTCCGTGATGGCATCACCGCGAAGCTCACTCACCACGTGACCACGGGAGAGAACGTAGACGGTGTCACACAACCCTTCGAGTTCCTTCGCGTCTGAGGAGGCGATGATGACGGGAATGCCCGACTGTGAGACATCCCGAAGAATTTGATACAACTCCGCGCGGGCCCCCACGTCAACACCTTGAGTGGGCTCGTCAGCTAACACAATCAGCGGGTCAGATAGTAGCGCCCGCGACATCACCACTTTCTGCTGGTTACCACCAGAGAGCGCCGAAACGAGGGCCTCGTTGGAGGGAGTCTTGACGGAGAGAGACTGGAAGACCTGGTTGACCGCTTCGTCTTCTTTCTTACGCGACAGGAAGACGCCATTCTTGAATTTCCTAAGCGCAGCGACGGCGGCGTTCTCACGCACCGACATGCGCATCATCACGCCCTCGTGCTGACGGTCTGCGGGCATCAGCGCCGCTTCGGTGAGCAACTCACGGGACTTACGGACCTGTCCGCCGATTTCTACGCTGCCCTCAAACGACTCCAGGCCGCCAATGGCCTTGAGCAACGCGCTCTGGCCGTTACCCAACACACCGCCGATACCGATGATTTGACCCGGGTATGCCTCGATAGAAACGTCCGTAAAGCCACGGCCGGTGAGGTTCTTGATGACCAAATTCAGCGTTGCCCGCTCGGGCACGGTGTATTTCGCGGGGAAAGTGGATTCCAGTTCGCGGCCGATAATCAGAGCCAAGAGTTCACTGTCGCTCACGTCGCTCACCGGAGAGGTTTTGCGGTGGAGGCCGTCACGCAGAACCGTTACTCGAGTAGCCACCTCTCGCACCTCGGCAAGGCGATGGGTGATGTAGACAACCGATGTTCCGCCAGCAACGGCCTCGCGTACCAGGTTGAACAGCAGGGCCACAGAGTCTTGACCCAGTGGAGCTGTCGGCTCATCGAGAACGAGAACCTTGGGATTGAGGGCAAGTGCCTTCGCGATCTCAAGCAGGTGTTTATTGGCGACCGAGAGGTCCTCCACTCGATCGTTGAGGGGAACGTCGAGATGAACCGTGTCAAGCAGTCCTTGGACAAAGTCACGATCTGGCGTGCCCTTGGGGAATACCGACCGAGGGAGAGCCACCTGAATGTTTTCAAGCACCGTCAAATCGGGCATGACCGCGGGGTGCTGGTGCACGAAGGCGATCCCCAATTCGGTCGCGCGATAAGGATCCAATTCGGCGATGACTGCGCCCTCGAAGCGAATTTCTCCCGAGGATGGCGGCAAGGTTCCCGTCGCAATATTCATCAGGGTTGACTTACCCGCGCCGTTTTCTCCCAAGAGAGCGTGCACCTCGCCCGGACGGATATCGAAGGTGACGTTTGTCAGGGCGGGGACGCCCGAGAAGCTCTTCGAGATGTTGTTGAGCTCAAGAATCGGAGAGTCAATGACCGTGCGGGTTGCCATCTATTCAGCCTGTCTGTGAACGAAAAACAGTGGGGCGGTGAGTTCTGGGGCGGGGCGAAGCCCCGCCCCAGAACTACCTAAGGGGTACTACTTGAGCAGCGACGCCTGAGTGTCGCCATCGAGCTGTGCCGAGAGGTAAATGTCTCCCGGCAGGTCGTCTCGGCACTGGACCGCAGACGGGCTACCCGAGACGGAGTCCTCGAACTTGGGGTGGACGAATCCCTCACCCTTCTCGGGGACCTCACCACCGGTAGCGAGAGCAATCGCGGTCTGGACAGCCAGACGCACGTTGTCGTTACCAGTAGCAACGCTCATCATCTCAAAGCCGTTTCCAGCATCCTGCTGCTCCTGCCAGAAGCAACCAAGAAGGTTACCGTCAGAGGTAGCAAGTGCCGGAATCGGGCGACCGCTCTTGGTGAACTCGGGAAGAGCTCCAACGAGGGACGGGCCGAAGTCGGAGAAGATGATGTCGATCTCCGGGTACTTCGCAATCGCAGCAGTAAGAACCTGCTGGGTCAGTGCGGGGTCCCAGTTGGTGACTTCGAAGGGCTGCTCACCGATGAATTCGTACTTTGAGTCGGTCAGGAGCTCTTTGAAACCAGTGGCTTCGTCTTCACCCTGGCTGTTTCCAGCAGGACCGCTCAAGAACAGAATCTTGGCGCCATCCGGGAAGTTGTCGAGGGTCCATTGTGCCCAGTCACGGCCAGACTGGAAGAAGTCAGCTCCGATCCAGACGTCGTAGTCGACGCCGTCCTGGCCACCCGGGTTCACACGGTAAGGAACGGTGACCACGCCTGCTTCGTATGAGCTACGAAGGGCGGGCAGCATTGCCTCACCAGCGTCCGGGAACACGACGATGGCGTCAACGCCAGTCGCGACCATGGACTGGATGTCCGAAATTGCCTTCTGGGTGTCACCCTGACCATCTGCGTAGAGGTACTCGGTAACACTGGGGCACTTCTTGGCTTCCTCTTCACCACTTGCAGTGGTGACGAGACGCCAGCTGTTACCACCAAATCCGTCGAGCAGACCAAAAGTGATTTCTTCTGGTCCACACCACGAAGGAACGTCACCAGCGGCGGCGTCAGTCGACTCCTCCGTAGTGGCAGTTTCGTCAGTTGCGGCAGTCTCTCCTCCGCCACCTGCGCTGCAGGCAGTCAGAGCAAGACCAGCAATTCCGGCAGCCGCGAGGGCCTGCAGGATTCTGCTTTGACGTGTGATCATGTGGTCTTTCCTCCATTGTTGATTGCGCAACACGGTCTGCTGCGCCTTGTCATCCGAAGCGCAGGTGCGCTACGAATGTTCTTTCCCAGAAGATGAACGACTCATCTCCTGAAACCTTCTGCGGACTTCGCGCCAGTCGATGGTGTAGATAGCCACACCAATGACGAACGCAGCTGCCTGCACGAGGGTACGTACCGCGTAGGGCACGCCAAGCGCCAGTACGAACTGGTCGAGCTGACGCAAGAACAAGGCTGCGAGAATGGTGGCGAGGGGGAATCCACGGCCACCCAACAGCGAGGTGCCACCCAACACCACTACTGCGACCGACGGAAGCAGATAGGTGTTGCCCATGTAGGCCGTGGGCTGACTGGTGACGCCGGCGAGGAGCACCCCGCCCATTAAGTAGAGCAATTGGGCCCAGATATACGACAGACCGTTGTGGGCCTTCACGTTCAACCCGATAATCATCGCCGTGGGCTTGCTCGCGCCGGAGGCCTCAAACCGTCGACCTGCAACGGTTTTTTTCACAATCACGGTGACAATCAGGAGCGCGAGTAGGGCGAAATAGATCGTGTTGGGGATACCAAATGTCCGATCACCTGCGATGGCGCGCAGAAGAGGAGCGGTTGCTCGGGGCGTTCCACCCGAGATGCCCAAAATTGCGCCAAAGAGAAGCGCGTTGGTTCCCAGCGTGGCGATGATGGGGTTCAACCCAATGTATCCGATGAGGAAGGCGTTCAGCACCCCTGCGCCCACGGCCCAAATGACTGCGATACCCAAGGCCGGTAGCAGCAACGAATCGTCACCGGTCGGGTAGTGACTGATGATGACTACGGCGAGAGACATCGCACCAGGAACGGAGAGGTCAATACCTCCCTGCTGCACCACCAGCATCTGTCCCAGTCCGATGATCGCGAGAACAGCGGCGAAGGGCAGCATGCCGAGAATTGCCCCAGTAGAGACACTGGAGGGAGCGAGGAGAAAGCCGGCGGCAACCAGGACAATGAGAGCGATGAGAACGGTGCCAACACCCTTAGACAAGCCCACACGTTTCGTTGACTTCATGGTTGCGGTGTTCGCCACTTCTTTCTCCTTCGAAAGAATTTCGGGTTTAGTCCAGGCACGCAAAGTGTTGAGTCACACTTTATGAAACTTCCCGAGTGTTTACAAGTGTGACACATAACGTTTTTGCTACAAGTCACATCCGCCGGTCAATAATCGCCAAATTCAGTGCTCTTTTTTCAGCCGCATCAAGCCTGATTTTCTCCTTTTACCGCAGTGCTCTACACGGCGTAATTCCCAATTATTTAGTGGATTTTGGCGCTCACGTTGTTTGCCGAGTATCGCAGGCGAGAGCTTGGTTTTTGCTAGTCACCGGCGTACGCTGTGGTGAAGCGTTCAGAGCAGGGTTTACTCGACTGAACGTTTGTAAGTATCGTTTATCTAAGGTGAACAAACATAGAAAGGTGTCGCCATGTCAGCGAGCTCTTCAAAACGAGCATTGGTTGTCGGTGTCACCGGCATTGTGGGTCAAACCGTTGCCAAGCAACTGGTGGACCAAGGATGGGACGTCCACGGAATTTCAAGGCGTCACACCACCGATATTGCCGGAGTGACCCAGATCAGTGTCGACCTCCTCGATGTCGAGGCGGTCAAGTCAGCACTTTCTGGTCTCAAACCTGAGATTGTCATCATCACTGCGTGGATCAGGAAAAACTCTGAAGCGGAAAACATCGAGGTCAACACCGCTACTTTGCGTAACCTCTTCGCCGGACTCGAACCCGATGGTGGCGTTCGCCACGTGGCGCTGCTCACCGGACTCAAGCACTACTTGGGACCGTTCGACGACTACGCCACCGGCGTCATGGCGGAGACTCCCTTCCACGAGAGTGAACCGCGTTTGCCCAACCCGAACTTCTACTACTCGCAGGAAGACGAACTCTTTGCAGCGGCACAGAAGCAGGGCTTCACCTGGAGTGTTCACCGCGCCCACACCGTCTTCGGCTTCGCCGTCGACAACGCAATGAACATGGTGCTGACGCTTTCCGTCTACGCCACCATTTGCAAGGAGCTGGGAAAGCCTTTCATCTTCCCAGGCTCGCAAGAGCAGTGGAACGGTGTCATCGACGTGACGGATGCGGACCTTTTGGGCGAGCAACTCATTTGGGCGTGTACTCATAAGGAAGCAGAAAATGAAGCGTTCAACATTGCCAACGGGGACACGTTCCGCTGGCGCTGGATGTGGCCCCAAATTGCCGAGCACTTCGGCATTGAATGGGAAGCCCCCAAGCCAGAGTTCAACCCGCTGGAAAAGCAGATGGTGAAAGCAGAAGACGTGTGGAAGACCATCGCCGAACGCGAAGGTCTCGTCGAATCCGACGTGACCAAACTGGCTTCGTGGTGGCACACCGACAGTGACCTGGGTCGCCAGATGGAATGCTTCACGGACATGAACAAGTCCCGCGAAGCTGGATTCCTCAACTTCCGCAACACCCCGAAGAGCTTTTTCGACAAGGTGGCGCGATACCGCGCGGCGAACATCATTCCCTAACGGGACTAGCAGAAGGGGCCGGCGAAAGCCGGCCCCTTCTTTTTCCCTGCAAACCGAAACTAAAGCGTTGCGGTGAACTGGATGTGGGCTTTGATGTTGTTTGCAGGGTCCTGAGCGGCGTCAACCGCGCCCACCGCATTGTCCACATCGAAGGTGTTGGTGACCAAGGGCGAGAGGTCAATGCCCTTGTTGGCCATGAAACGAAGGGTGTCGGGCCACACTCCGGGAGAACCAATCGAACCAGTGATTGCAAGCTCTTTCGACTGGATCAGACCGAGCTTCGCCGGGGCTTCCCGACCCACATCGATACCGATATAACCCACACGGCCCTTGAACGCGGCAATCTCTAGAGCGCGCGCCATTACGGCGGGGTTTCCCGTCGCCTCAATCACGACGTTCGCACCCTTGCCTCCGCTGACTTTGTCTAGCAGGGCGTCGAGACCATCGGGGTCCACCACGTGGTCAGCGCCGAGCTTCTTAGCGGCCTCTTGGCGGTGAGCCACTGGCTCCACCACAATAGTGAGAGCGCCGAGGGCCTTAGCCCCCGCCGTTACCGCGAGGCCAATCGGCCCGGCCCCGAGCACCACGAGAACATCTGAGGCGTTGACGTTACCCACCCGCATCAGCGCGTAATAAGCAACGCTAAAGGGTTCGACGAGTGCGCCGTTGGTGTAATCAACAGCATCGGGCAGCTTGTGTAGCCAGGACTCTTTGGCCTTGAAGAACTCGGCGGCGGCGCCGCTGATGGAGAAGCCAAAGTGGTCATCGCCGATGACGCATTCCCCCACAACGCGGTCGCCTGGCTTGAGGTCTTTGACTTTGGATCCCACCCTTACCACTTCACCCGACCATTCGTGGCCAGGAATCAGGGGGTATTGGAAGGGAATGATGTAGCGACCCTCCAACAATTCAATGTCGGAGTGGCACACCCCCACCGAACGCGCCGCGACGAGAACCTCATCCTCAGAGATTTTCGGAACCGGCAGTTCGGTAACGGCCGGCTGTTCTTTCTCAACGTATTGCAAAGCCTTCATGGCGCCTTCCCTTTCTACTTCGCCTGAACGAGAACCTTAGCCATCTCACCGGTGGGCGAGAGGAGAACCTCGAATCCTTTGTCCACAATGTCGTGCATGCTGATTTTGGCACTGACCACTTTCTCCACCGGCAGTCCCTTGTTGCCAATGAGGTCGATGATGCGCGGCCAGTCTATGACCGGGTAGCACCACGTTCCCCGCAAGGTGATGTCAAATTCGGAGAGAACCATCGGGTCGATCGACGCAGGAGCAGTGTGCAGACCAGTCTGTGCGACAGTTCCCGCCTTTCGCACGGCGGAAAGCGCGGTTTGCAGCGCGCGCTCGTTACCGGAGCATTCGATCACCGCGTCCACACCAATGCCACCGGTGCGGTCTCTGATCTCCTGAACCACGTCGGTCTTAGTGGGATCAAACAGCTCCCCCACATCCAATGACTTTGCAAGCGCTTGACGGTTGGGGTTCACCTCGGAGATGTACACCGTGGCACCCAAGTGGTGGGCGTAGAGGGACGCGAGGGCACCAATCGGGCCAGCACCAGTAATCAACACCGAGTCGCCGGGACGCACGCCCGCCGAGTCGACACCGTAGGCTGCGACCGCGGTCGGTTCCACAAGTGCACCCTGCTCATCCGTCATGGTGTCGGGCAGTTTGGCCACCGACATTGCGGGAACGACGGCTTCTTCGGCGATGCCGCCCCACTCGTAACTCAAACCAACGCACGCCATCGTGCGACACAGGTGGTTGAGCCCTCGCTGACAATAGAAGCAGGTGCCACAAAACAGCAATGGCATCACCGAGACGCGGTCTCCGACGACCACGTTGGTGACGTTGCTACCCACTTCGAGCACTTCGCCAGAGAACTCGTGACCCAAGATCTGGGGAGCTTGCGAACCATTGAGAGCGTGTGGCTTGGTGGGAATCACAATGGGGCCGACTGCGTACTCGTGCAAGTCGGTGCCACAAATGCCGCACCAGAAGGGGCGCAAGCGCACCTCGTTGGCTCCCACACTGGTGGGCGGGGCGACATCCTCAATGCGGATGTCTTTTGCATCGTGGAACGTTGCTGCTTTCATTCTTCTGCCTCTCTTCTCAATGCTTAGTTCATCCGGGGGTCAAAGAGCACTTTGCCTTGAATCTGACCGGTGGCGAGGCGCTCTAGTTGGTCGGCGAGCTCACTGAGGGGAAACACGCCCTCCAGGAGTTCATCGGCTAGCGCCGTGGAGCTAAGAATCTCCAATGCCGGAGCAATGTCTTCATCACACACGTGAGCGAGCGTGGTTTCGACCGTGATTTCGCTCATCACGATGTGGTGCACGTTCACTTCTTGCGGCTTGGAGGGCAAACCGACCTGAAGGAGGGTTCCTCCCCGGCGAATCCACGACGCGGCGCGGTCAATCTGGCCTGGAGCCCCACTCGCTTCAATCACGACGTCTGCTCCGAAGCCACCGATCAATTCCCTGACTGCTGCGTCGGTGTTGTCATCAACCGCCACAACGTGGTCCGCTCCGAGACGCGATGCACGCTCGAGACGACTTCCCGCGAAATCTATGACAATCACGGTCGACGAACCCAAGTGTTTGAGGCCCGCTAGGACGAAGGTACCAATTGCGCCCGCGCCAATCAGAACCACGAGATCGCCATTTTGGGCGCTGCTGCGTCGTGCTGCGTGGAGTCCGACGGCGAGCGGCTGGGCGAGCCCCGCGTGGTCATCGCTCAGCCCAACGGGAATGGGAACCAGCGTGGAGGCTGGTACCGCCACCATTTCGGCCATCCCCCCATCGCGGTTGAGCCCGTGGGTGACATAGCGCTGGCAGAGGTTCGTGCGTCCTTCAGCACAGCGAGGACACTCACCGCAAGAAATTCCCGCGCCCGACGCCACCCTCTGCCCCACGGCAAAGTTCGTCACCTCAGAGCCCACTTCGAGGATTTCCCCGATGAACTCGTGGCCCAAAATCATTGGACCTTCCAGCCCGCTAATGGGGTGTGCTTTGTGCAGCGGGAAAATGATGGGCCCCGCCTTCCACTCCGACGCGTCGGTCCCGCACATGCCAGAGCGGGTGACCTTCAACAACACTTCGTCGGATTGGAAAGTCGGGTTCTCCCGCTCTTCAACACGGACGTCGTGGGGACCGTAATATACGGCAGCTTTCATCGCGAACTACTCTCTCTCGATACCCGGACCCACTTAGGCCTCTCCCCTGCCTTCTTTCGTATTCAGGTGAGATTGCGAGTCGCGCTCGAGGTTGAGCGGACCTCCGACACCGATGTAACGACGTCCGGCCACCAGCAACTCCTCCGCTGGGAACTTGGTGATGACTTCCGCACCAGTCGCCGTGACGACGACTTCTTCTTCGATACGGGCCGCACCAATACCGTCGGCACTCGGCCAGTAGGTTTCGAGGGCGAACACCATGCCCTCTTTGAGCTCTTCGGGGTGGTCGAGTGAGACCAAGCGGGAGAAGATAGGTTTTTCCCAAATGGAGAGGCCTACGCCGTGACCGTATTGCAGGGCGAAGGCGGCTTCCTCGTCGGGGAAACCGAACTCTTCAGCCTTCGGCCACACCTTCACGATGTCGGCCGTGGTCGCACCGGGCTTTACCAGGGCAATCGCACGGTCCATGTATTCGCGAGCAATACGGTACGCATCACGCTGAGCCCGCGAGGCTGAACCGACCGCGAATGTGCGGTAGTAGCAGGTGCGGTAGCCCTGATGTGAGTGCAGGATGTCGAAGAACGCGGGGTCACCCGGGCGGATGATGCGGTCTGAATAGACGTGCGGGTGCGGCGAGCAACGCTCACCCGAAATCGCGTTCACTCCCTCCACATATTCACTTCCGAGGTCATAGAGGGTTTTCGCGACCAAACCGACCGCTTCGTTTTCCTTCACCCCGGGGGTGAGGAATTCGTAGAGGTTCTCATACGCTGCGTCGACCATGGAGCAGGCCTGGGTGAGTAAAGCAATTTCATCCTTCGACTTAATCGCGCGGGCGTTGAGGAAGATCTGCTGACCATCGACCACATCAATACCAGCTTTCTGCATGGCAAAGAGAATCGGTAGCTCAATGAGGTCCACGCCGACTGGTTCGCCGAGGAGCCCGAACTTCTCAAGCTCTCGCTTGACTTTCCGCGCCACCTCATCGGCGATACCCGCATCGGGGTGGAACGCGCCGCGCAGGGTGGAAATTCCAGCACGCGCACCAGATTCGAGGCGGGGTTTCACCGCGCCGTGGTGAGCGGCGTGGGGGTCGGCGTCCGCCTCGGTCGTGGTCACATCCAGCCAGGGGTTGTAGAGCTTGTGGTGTTTTGCCGCCGAACCAAAGTCCCACACGATCGGGTCAGAGTTGCGGGTAATCAAAGCGAAACGAATCGCCTTGTCAATCGCCCAGGTGCCAATATGAGTCGCCGACATGTAACGGATATTGGCGAAGTCGAAAGCTAACAATGCGCCGACATCAGACTTTTCCAAATGCTCCCGCAGGTTGGCAAGGCGTCCCGAGCGGAGCCGATCATGATTGATGCGCTCTTCCCAATCAACCGCGTTAAGTCCGTAGGTGGCGATAGGCACGAGGGTTCTCTTCTCTCTAGTGGGTTAGTTAGGTACTCATGGTTAGACCAGGATCATTCCGCCCTCAATGGGAATGATTTGGCCAGTGATGTAGTCGGAGTCTGAGCCGGCGAGGAAAATTCCTGTGGGGACAATGTCCTCTGGCAGAGCGGGACGTCCCAAGATGATTTGGCTAGAGAGCTTGTCCATCTTGCCGTCTGCCTCGCCGATGGCTTCGAGTTCCTCATCCAGCTTCACCCACAGCGGAGTGTCAACCACGCCCGGGGCGAAGCCGTTGACAGTGATGTTCTCTCCCGCCCAGGCGCGAGCACCTGCCTGGGTTAGCGAAATTACTGCCGACTTTGCTGCGCTGTAGGGTGCGAAGCTGGGGAACCCAGTGCGTCCCGCGATAGACGCGGTGTTAATGATTTTGCCCCCAGAACCCTGAGCAATGTATTGCTTGGCTGCTTCCTGCATGCCGATGAGGACACCCAACACGTTGACTTTCATGATCAGGTCAAAGTTTTCTTCAGTGACGTCAAGCAACTTCATTGGCGAGTTCATCCCCGCGTTGTTGAAGTAGGCGTCGAGCTTGCCAAATTCATTGACGGTGGCATCGATGCCCGCCTTGACCTGGTCGCGCTTCGTAACATCCATAGCGACTGCAAGTGCCTTACCACCCGCGGCTGAAATTTCGTCAGCCAGCGAACTCGCCAACTCGATGTTGAGATCTGCGATGGTGACCGCCGCACCCTCGTCGGCGAAACCGCGACACATTGCCGCTCCAATTCCCGACGCTCCACCGGTCACAACGATGACGAGTCCGTCTAACCGACCAGCCATGATGATCCTCCTTGACTCATGAGCTAAACACCTAACCCACAGTTTGTTCAGTATCAATGAACTTTGTCAAGTTGATTGCGGGGGTGTTTTGCTGGAACCCAGCAGGCCGTCGCAGGCCAAAAAGCCCTTATTTATGCGGATGGCCGCCTCATAAGTCGCGCTGCGGTTGCCGCTCACGAGAATTTGCTGAGTGTTTACTAATCGGGAGGGCTGGGGTTAGAGTGTTGAGTGACAGTGCAGGCGCTGCACAGTCTCATCAAAAGCAGAAGGAGTTGCAGATGACCATGCGGACGGTGCATCACACCGGAATCATCGTCAAAGATCTTGACCGGTCGATTTACTTCTATCACGACATTTTGGGCCTGGAGTTTTCCAACGAGCCCAGCCCCTGGTTCGAAGGTGACGACCTCGCGACCGCCGTGGGTGTCCCCGGCGCGAAACTGCGTCAGGTATCGCTGTGGGTGGGCGACAACGCCACGCTCGAACTGCTCGAGTACGCCAACCGACCCGCCGATAACGACACCCCTATCCAGCAGAACTACCTGGGTGCGATGCACCTCGCCTTCCACGTCGATGACATCGACGCGAAGGTGGCAGAGCTGAAAGCTCGGGGTGTTGAGTTCCTCTCCGAACCCAACACCGTCGACGAAGGTGTTCTGGCCGGTTGGAAGTGGGTGTACTTCCACGACCCCGACAAGATTCCTCTGGAGCTGGTCGAGGTGCGCTACTACCAACAGGAGGAGCGCAAGAAGGGCATCGCCGAGTATTTGGCTAACCGCCCGCTGCTCGAATCGTTTAATTAAAATAACCCGGCAGAGGCTCCGAGGCTTGATTCAGATGTCTCGGGGCCTCTTCGCAGGAGGACACAGATGAGTTTCAAGAAGATTGCCGTTATTGGCACCGGAGCAAACGGTGCGAGTATCGGCGCCGACTTCGTCCAAGCGGGCTTTGACGTCACCTACATTGAACAGTGGCCGGACCACGTTGAGGCGATGAATCGCAACGGTGTGACCGTCAATTTGCCTGGCGAGACCGTGGTGACGAAAGTCGTCGCGAACCATCTGTGTCAGGTCGCTGAAATCACTGACAAGTTCGACTTAGTGTTCATGCTCGTCAAGGCCTACGACACCCGCTGGGCGGCAGAGCTCATCAAACCGGTCTTATCAGACAACGCGCTCGTCGTGGGACTGCAAAACGGAATGTCGATTGACGACCTCGTTGACATCCTCGGAGCAGAACGCGTCATGGGCGCCGTCATTGAATGTTGCTCAAACATGTTCGAGCCAGGTGTGTGTAACCGAGAGACGCCACCTTCTGGCTCGTGGTTTGCCCTCGGCGGTCTTACCGCTTCTACCCAGGCCCGCGCGGAAGACGTCGCTGAAGTACTGCGCCATGCAGGCACCGTCGAGGTGTACGACGACATTCGCTCGGCCAAGTGGATGAAGCTCGTTGCAAATGCCTCAGAACTCGTCCCCTCAGCATTACTCAACCAACCGCTTCACGAAGTGGTTCAAGACCCCGAAATGGTCGATTACATGAAGGCCTGTGCGAAAGAAGCCCTCGCCGTGTGTATAGGATCCGGCAGCAAAATCGTGCCGATTTTCGGCCTAAAAGAGGCGCAGCAAGACCCCGATTTGTATGCGGTGGAACTGTTTGACCAGGTGATTGCCCACTTCACTTTCCCCAACACCCTCACAACTGTCTTGCAGGACTGGAGAAAAGGGCGTCGAGCCGAGATTCACGAAATCAACGGTTTGGTGGTGCGCGAGGGAGCTCGCCTGGGTATTCCTACCCCGGCCAACACCATCACGCTCGACATTGCCTCCCGCATCGAATCAGGAGAACTCGAGGCAGGGGCGGACAACCGCGCCCTGATTCTTGCTAACTACCGCTAGCTCACCAGGAGCGAGACGGGGTTCTCGATCGCCTTCTTGAACGCCACCATCCACTCTGCTGCCAGCGCACCGTCCACGGCGCGGTGGTCAGCGGACAGCGTGACGGTCATCACCTGGGCAATCTCGAGCTCACCGTTGACCACGATGGCCTTCTTCCGGGCGGCGCCCACCGCGAGGATGCCCGATTGTGGTGGGTTCAAAATGGCGGAGAACTCTTCGGTTCCAAACATTCCAAGGTTGGTGACGGCAAACGAGCCACCCTCAATTTCGTCTTGTTTGATGGTGCCGGAGCGAGCTTTGTCCGCGAGTTCGCGAATCATGACGTTCATCTGGGGGATGGAGAGCTGGTCCACTCCGCGCACCACCGGGGTGTAGAGCCCACCTTCAGTGGCAACAGCCACTGAGATATCGGCGTGGTCAAAATGGCGCATGGCTGTATCAGTCCATATCACGTTCGCTCCGGGCACGGCCATCAGCGCGTGACCCACAGCCTTTATGACCCAGTCGTTGACCGACGTCTTCACTCCCAAGACCTCGTTCAGCTGCGCCCGCGCATCGAGGAGTCGATCCACCATGCAATCGGCCTTGAGGTAGAAGTGCGGGACGGTCGACTTCGACTCAGTGAGTCGGCGGGCAATCGCCCGGCGCATGCTGGAGTGTGGAACCTCCACATATCCGGCTGCACCCATAACGGGAGCAGTTGCCGCGGCGGAGGTCGCTGCTGGGCGCGGACCGGAGGCCATGAACGCGTCGAAGTCTTTGCGCACAATCCGGCCACCGGGGCCGGTGCCCTGAATCTGAGCGAGGTCGATACCGACCTCGCTCGCACGCTTGCGCACCAGAGGGCTCGCAAAAATCCGTCCTGACGAATCACGAACGACCGCGACGGGGGCGACAAGTTCCACCGGGGCAACCGGCTCAACCACTGCTTCCGCTACAGGAGTAGCAACAGCCTGTGCGACCTCGGCAACGGCAGGTTCTTCAGCAGCGGGTGCACCACCAGCATCGGCGAGAGCCTTTTCGACATCGGCATCGGTGTCGCCCGCTGCTGAAAACACGGCAATGGGTTCACCGACCTGCACCATTTCTCCGGCGGCTTGCACAAGGCGAGCCACTGTGCCGGCTTCCTCGGCTTGGTATTCGACTGAGGCCTTATCGGTTTCGATTTCTGCGAGGACATCACCGACGGCGACCTCGTCGCCTTCTTTGACTGCCCAGTGCGAAATCACGCCTTCAGTGGCGCCCGTGAGGACCTCAGGCATACGAATCACGATTGCCATTAGAGCGCCCCCTTGTTGCGCACGACCCGCTGCATCCCTTCGACGACCTCTTCGGTTTTTGCGATTGCCGCGCGCTCCAGCACCTTCGAAATACTCGGTGAGGTTTCCGAACCGTGCACCCGCGCAATCGGCTGGTCGAGGTAGTCGAAGAAGCGACGCTGGATCTCGTCGGCCAACCATCCGCCATAGGAAGTACCAATGGCGCCCTGCTCGACGATGAGGACATTATTAGTCTTCTGGATGCTCTTTTCCAGCGCCTCCCAGTCCAAGCTCGCACGGTCGAGGAAGCGCAGGTCAATCAAGTCAGCACTAATGCCGGTCTGCTCAATCGCTTCCTTGGCGTGGTTGACCATCGAAAGATACGAAATGACGGTCATCTCGGTGCCTTCACTCACGAGGTTAGCTTTGCCAAAGGGGATGAAGTAGTCGAGGTCCGACTCTGGGATCTCACCCTTGGACTGGTAGAGGTCCACATGCTCGATCACAATCACCGGGTCGTTGATCGCGAGGGCGTTGTTCATGAGCCCCACGTAGTCATAGGGGTTCGACGCGGCCATGATGCGCCAGCCTGGCGAGGTCACAAAGATTCCTGCAGGGTCCATTAGGTGCTGTGAACCATAACCTGAGCCCATCGCCACCTTGGTGCGCAGCACCACGGGGACGTCGGCTTCTCCACCGAACATGTGGCGGGCTTTACCGATTTGGTTGAAAACCTGGTCAGCGGCCACCCACATGAAGTCGGGGTACATGAACTCGATCACGGGGCGGTAACGGCCATCGAGCGCCATACCGCCACCGAGGCCGGTGAAGGCGTTTTCTGAAATGGGGGTGCCCAAGACCCGCTCGGGGTATTTGGCACTGAGGCCCCTGGTCGCACCGTTCGTGCCACCGTTCAAGCGGTGAATGTCTTCGCCCAAGATGATGATGCGCTCATCGGTTTCCATACGACGATCCATCACACCAGCGACCGCGTCGACGTATTTCACTTCGGTGAGGGTGCCTAAGTATTGGCTCTTTTCTTGCGTCCGAACACCCTCGATTTCTGAGAGGTCGCCACGTAGTCCGACGTCAACGAAGCTGGGCTCCGGCCATAGGTTCGGCTTGATGCGGCGCACGCCGGCCTTCGCATCGGGGTCTTGCTCAACTAGTTCATTGGTGGCTGCTTCCATGGCGGCCACGGCCTGCGCGCGCACCTGGTCAACGTCCTCCTGGGTAAGAAGCCCGCGACGAATCATTTCGTTCGCGACCTTGAGCAGCGGGTCGCGCGAGCGCCAGTGTTCTTCTTCCTCCTTGCTGCGGTAGCCGAAAGCAGATCCGGGGAAAGGTCCGTTTTGGTGGAAGAAGCGGTAGACCTCCGCCTCAATGACAACCGGTCCCCCGCCGTTTCGGGTGATGGACTCGGCGTGCTGCATAGCGATGTGGACCGCGAGGGGGTCCATCCCGTCCACCCGAAGGCTTGGAATACCAAAGCCTACGCCGCGACCAGACAGGCGCGATTCGCGGGTGGCTTCCTCCACGGTTGTGGATACCGCGTAGAGATTGTTTTCGATGAAGAATACGAGCGGAATGTCCCACGCGGAGGTGAGGTTCAAGCTCTCCAGAACCGAGCCGATATTGACAGCACCATCACCAAAGTAGGTGACCGTGAGGTCTGAGGTACCAGCGCGCTTTTGTGCCCAGGCGTTTCCTGCAGCGAGGGGCACACCGCCACCGACGATGGCGTTGGTGCCCAAGCAACCCGCCTCGTGCCACTGCAAGTGCATTGACCCGCCGCGACCCTTACAGAAGCCCTGCGCGAGACCCAAGATTTCGGCGAGAGTGCGCTGCAGAAGAGTCTGAATATCAGCACTGACCAGCGCATCGAGCTGGAGGCCGTCAGGAGCCACGTAGGTCAGGGCCTTGGCGAGAAACTGGTGGTGACCACGGTGGGAACCGTTCACCGCGTCAGTCGGCCGAGCACCCACAAGAGAACCGACGGCGCCACCTTCTTGACCGACCGAGGAGTGCGCGGGTCCGTGCACGAGAGACTCGCCAGCGAGTTGCAACACGGCTTCCTCAAAAGCACGGATGAGGTGGAGCTGGCCGAGCATGGTGCCCAACAGTCCAGGGTCTGCGTTATCCCAGTCCTCTGTGGTGCTCGTGATCTCGGTCCACTGAGCGAGGGGAATCAGAGGGGTTTTGGATGCCACGGCAAATACCTTTCTCCGCGTTGAGGGGTGTCAGTACGAACTCACGTTACACTACATTGAATACAATGTCATCAAGAAATCTGAGATTCAGTGATTTTTCTGGCTGATATATGGTTATCTGTATCCAATAACGGTTGCAAGGGGGCATCCAATGGTACTTCCCGGACTACGCGGCACCGAACACATCGGCTTTACGGTGCCCGATCTCGATCAAGCAGAACGCTTCTTCGTCGACGTCATCGGCTGCGAAAAGGTCTATAGCCTGGGCCCCTTCATACGCGAGGACGAGTGGCTCGCGCAACAGCTCAACGTTCACCCGCGTGCCGTGATGCGCGAGTTGCGCTTCTTCCGCTGCAAGCACGGCCCGAACTTCGAAATCTTCCAGTGGGAGACCCCCGAGGGTCAGACACCGCAGCCGAAGAACTCCGACATCGGTGGGCACCACCTCGCATTCTACGTTGACGACTTTGATGCGGCACTTGAGCACTTAAAGCAGCAGCCCGACGTCAAAATTCTCGGGGAACCCGTGGAAAGCCAAAACGCGAGTTTTGGCCAGCGCTGGATCTATTTCCTCACCCCGTGGGGAATGACCTGTGAAATCGTGAGCTTCCCCAACGGCAAGGCGTATGAGAAGGATTCGGACGTCATCCTCTGGCACCCCGCCCGCCCGGCAGAATAGACACCATGCTTGCGACCGACTCTCCGCTCAAACACGGCAGCACCGCCGTCGCTATTGCTGATGGCCTGCGCCACGCCATTCTTCATGGCGACCTCCGGCCAGGAGAGCGAATTGTTCAAGACCAGCTCGCGAGCAAATACGGCGGTAGCCGCATCCCCGTTCGTGAGGCGCTTCGTCAATTGGAGTCAGAAGGTCTCGTGCGACTGGTCGCGAACACGGGCGCGTGGGTGGCGAGCCTTACCATGGCGGAATGCTCTGAGGTGTACCAAACCCGGGAGCGACTCGAGCCATTACTGCTTCGCTACAGCGCACAAACTCTGACGGCGGAAAAGATTTCGGACCTTGATCGCCTGGCCCACCAGATGGAGTCATCAACTGACTCGGAGGAGTTTCTTGAGCTCGACCGCGAATTTCACCTGAGTATGTATCAGGGCGCGACGACGCTGATGTTGCAGGAGCTGGTCACCAGGCTGTGGAACACCACCCAGCCCTACCGCCGGGCGTACACGAAACTCGTGGGCTCCGACAATCGCCGCATCTTTCACTCTGAACACCATATGATGGTGACCCCGTTGCGAGATGGTGACCTCGATTTGGCCGAACAGGTGCTGCGCATGCACATTCGACGCACGAGGCTGCACCTCGAGCGTCACCCCGAAATTTTCGACGATGAACAACTGGGCTAGGAAGAAGGAAGGACTAAATGGCGACCATTGGTTTCTTGGGCCTAGGAAACATGGGCAAATCCATGGCGGGCCGCTTGATTGAGGCAGGACACGACGTGGTCGTGTGGAACCGCTCAAAAGAGCCGGTCGCGGAAATGGTGGCTCTCGGAGCACGGGCTGCGGGTACTCCCGGGGAAGCCCTCGCCACAGGCGCCTCGTTTTCGATGCTCGCAAACGACCAGGCCGCTGAGGCGGTACTCAGCGGAGAAAGCTTCTCTCAAGGAACGGGATTCCACGCCAACATGGCGTCAGTAAGCCCCGACTCCGGTGCGCGTCTCGCCAAGGTGGCTCAGGAGGCAGGGATTGCCTACATTGCCTCCCCCGTACTGGGCCGGCCCGCTGTCGCAGCCGCCGGGAAGCTGAACATTCTCGCCGCGGGTGATCCCGACACTATCGCCCAGGCAGAACCGTATTTTTCGGTGATGGGCGTGCGCACCTGGCCGATGGGTGACAAGCCCGAGATTGCAAATCTTGTCAAGATCTCCGTGAACTACAACATCATCCACGCGCTCCAGGCGCTCGGTGAATCCATTTCGCTGGTCGAAAAAAGTGGGGTAGACCCCGAAGCGTTTGTGGAGTTACTCGCCAACACCCTCTTTGGCGGAGTGGTCTACCAGGGTTATGGGAATCTCATCGCCAAGAAGGAATACCTTCCCGCCGGCTTCACCGCCGATTTGGGGCTCAAAGACCTGGGTCTCGCCGAAGCGGCCGCCGCCAAAGTCGGCGCATCACTCCCCAGTGCACCCGTGATGCGCGCCGTCTTTGAAGCAGCATTAGAGCGCACAGACCTCGAGAGCATGGACTGGGCGTCCATCGCCGAAGTCATCCGAGACGACAAAAAATAGAACCCTCACGCCAAAAGGAAGAAACAATGCCTTAACTCTATAAATCCCAGTAAATTAATGGGATTTGTCCAGTAGGGCGGACGGGACTTGAACCCGTGACCGACGGATTATGAGTCCGCTGCTCTAACCAGCTGAGCTACCGCCCCTGATGGCTTTGATGCCTGGCCATCTGATCCCCATTGTAAGGCGCACTCAGAGGAAATAGAGCCGTCACGCGTGAGTAACAATCGGTGGCTGCACGAAGAGATACCTCAATGCGCTGGAAGAGCACACCCCGAAGTTCTTGTCGCAAATCCTTGAGATTTCGCAGTGCTTTCACGCTCCGCCCTAGACTAGAAATCTCATACGAAACGAGGGGATTTCATGGATATCTGGCTCACTATTGGCTCCTCCGCTCTCGTCACGCTCACTATCGCCGTTGCCGTCCTGTTTGGCATCTGGCTCTTTGTAAGAATCGCGGGAAAGAAAGTCGAATGGCTCGTCCCCGCGTATGAGGACATCCGGCCCCGACTCCGGTTCTTTGTCCTGACTTTCGCGTTACTCGTCAGCACACTCGTGGTCAATCGCCCGGACGACATCTGGTGGGTGGCTCTCTCGCAAGGATTGTTGGTCCTCTTAATCCTCTCCGGTGGTTTCCTCATTCAAGAGATTGTCAACTACTCGGTTTCCCGGATCATCGATAAATTTGAAAAGGGTGACCAATCGGATGCAGAAGTCCGACGGATTACTACGCAGCTGCGGCTTCTTCGACGACTCGCGAACGCAATTATTGGCATTCTCGCGATCGGTTTCGCATTGTTCACGTTCCCGGCAGTTCAAGGCGTAGGCGCCGGTTTATTAGCCTCTGCAGGCGTGCTGAGTGTGATTGGGGGTTTAGCGGCCCAGTCAGTGCTCGGAAACCTGTTCGCCGGGATCCAGTTGGCATTTAGTGATGCGGTCCGAGTTGGCGATGTCGTTGTGGTGGAGGACGAGTGGGGCACGATTGGGGAAATAACCCTGTCCTACGTAGTCGTCTACATCTGGGATGAGCGACGACTGATTGTCCCCTCCACCTATTTCACCAGCACCGCTTTTGAGACCTGGACGAGGAAAACCTCCAAGGTGTTGGGAACTGTGTTTATGGATGTTGACTGGCGTGTTCCCGTGGACAAGGTTCGCGCTGAGTTTGAGCGGTTCTTGAAAGGTAACCCTCTCTGGGATGGGAGGGCCTCCGGAGTCGTGGTCACCGACGCCCGGGGCGGCTATGTCCAGGTGCGCTTACTCATCTCCGCTGAAGACTCATCGAAGCAGTGGGATTTGCGCTGCGAAGTGCGCGAGCACATGGTGACCTGGTTGCAGAAGAAGCATCCAGAAGCGCTCCCCGTGTCCCGTGTGACCCTAGAAAACCCGGACTCTTCGCGGAAAACTCGGATAAAGTCCACTCCGTGACAATTCGTCCCATCCGCATCACCGGAGACCCGGTTCTTCGCTCCCCCGCAGCACCTGTCACCCGCTTTGACGACGAACTGCACGAGCTCCTCACCGACATGGTCGACACCATGCGCGCAGCACCCGGCGTGGGACTAGCTGCCCCGCAAATTGGTGTCTCGCAGCAAGTATTCGTCTGGGAATGGACCGATGACGACGGGATCCTCCAGGAGGGTGCCATCATCAACCCGACCCTTCACATGGGACCTCGTGAACGAGGAAAAGCTGACCCCGACGATGACCTTGAGGGCTGCCTGTCGGTGCCCGATTTTCGGTATCCCCTCGTGAGAGCGAAGAAGGCAGTACTTCGGGGCACCACGCCCCAGCAAACCCCGCTACAGATCACTGCCGAAGGGTGGTTGGCAAGGATCTTCCAGCACGAATTCGACCATCTGCAGGGAACCCTCTATGTCGACCAGTTGCCCTGGCGCTTGAAGAGAACCGCACGAAAAGAAATTCGAGCTGAAGGCTTTGATGCCCCTAATAAATCCTGGCTACCCGGTGTGGATGATTTCGAGTCAGACCATGAGGCCGAAGAAGCGTAAGCCTGCCGCCACTGCGCCTGCTGCCAGCAACACAACAAGAAACGGTGCCCGGAAATAGAGCAGAATCGCTGCAACTCCCACCGCCGGCAGCCTTGCATCAAGGCCGACGCCCATTCCAGTTTGCAACATTTGGGATACCACCAGCGAGGCAAGGAGCGCAACGGTCACGAGC
>Ga0255753_1001991_pt1 | contig 23237 bp, 19 predicted proteins | sample 041ome_10_FD_179953 | JGI IMG/M metagenome (GOLD analysis project Ga0255753, IMG submission 179953) | Coastal salt marsh microbial communities from the Groves Creek Marsh, Skidaway Island, Georgia - 041412US metaG (version 2) | ecosystem: Environmental > Aquatic > Marine > Intertidal zone > Salt... | reverse complement strand
TACTCGTTTCTAAATAGTACTTCTATTGTGACTAGACGCTCTATTTTTGTGTTTAGACGACGTCGCGTACGCGCGCACACCGTCAACCATCAGACACGCAAGCTCGTCTTGCTTCGATGCGTGTCGCCGCGCGTCGTCGCATCGTATCCAATCGAGATATTCGAATGGGGAAGAGAACAACTTCTTTGGCGAATCGTCACCTTTCCAAAACTACATGCGCGACAAATCATATCGACGTCGGCACGGGCACGACCAAATCAATCTTGTTTACATGCGAATTACAACAACAATAAAAATGATTTGCGCTTGGTCAGAACCAGCGCCCGAGACCGAGCGATTCGGTCAGTGCATTCGCGCCGTCGGCTGCCGCGGCGGTGCTATTTTGAATCGTCGCATTGAGCGCGACTTCCGCACTGTGTACAATCGTCGGCTCAAGCTGTGCTCGAATTGCAACGATACGTTGCAAATCTTCGGCATTTCCTCCACACACCGTGACGACCGTAGGAAGTAGCGATTGCTGCACCTCCCACTCTTCGGTGAGCAAAAACTGCAACACGACTGTCTTCACGTACGTCTCGGCGTGTTCAACCTTCAAAGGAACACGTCGCGCGCTTGGCGCTATTGCACTGCCATCCGACCTCAAACGATCAATTTCCCTATCTTTTGAGTCAATCATAGCGCGTGCTTTATGTTTCCATTCATCGTATTCCTCACGCGCACGTTCCAACTCATTTTTCATCGATAGCGCAGTGTCTTCCGCAGTAATACGCGACGACACAGCCGCTTTGCACTCTGCGCTAAGCCTTCGATTCTCGGCGACGACAACGTCTAATTTACTTGACACTGGGTCCTCACTCGCATTAGCCGACGCTCCGAGCAAATCGTTGATTTCCATCTGCTTCTCAGCCACATCGGCACGCATCATAAGTTTGTTGTTCTCACGTCTTAAAGCGCTAACAGTTTGCTTAGAGTTCTCAAGTTCGGCGCGCAGATGCAAAACTTCATTCTCAAATTTTTCGTTGGTGTCTTTTGATTTCGAGACGTTGGCACGCGCCTCGTCGAGCTCCATACGGAGACGAGTTTCTCGTCGCGCACTGGCCTCATCGAGCGCGCTCCCATCATGACCGACAATGTCAAGTTGAAACTGCAACGCCTTGACGGCGTTATCGCTATCAGAGAGAGCCATTTCCGCATCCGCCAATTGATTTCTGATGCGCTTGAGTTCAAACTCATACTTTTCTGCGCGTTGTACAGCCTCGGCAGCGGCATGCTCAGTGGCTGCTCGGACAGCTTCTCGACGTTTTAACTCACCCAATTCATCCAGTGCCACGTTTAATTTTAATCTCAAATCTTTGGCTACTCGCTCGCCGGATTCGATGGCTTGTTTCTGCAACATTGTTCCAGTGCGCACGGCGTCTTCATTTACCGTCTCGAGCGCTCGAATGTTTTCCTTGCACTGGATGAGCTCTGAATTCAACATTGTCACAGTTTTTCGCAGTTGCTTTTCATTCGCCTCGGCAATTTCTTTGTCATTTTCAATGGTCTTCAACTTTTCGTTCGCCGACGCCAACGCGCTATTCAGCATGCGCACATCCGCTCTCATTTTCGCATCTACATCTGACGCCGATGTCGTTGGAGACAAATCTAACTGGGCCGAGAGGACACTTACTTTTATTTCAGCCGCCTGCAGCCGCTCGCTTGTCTCTTCGAGTGCGGATTCCACGTGCGCCAACTTTTGCGCCAACTCATCAGCGCGCACGCGGTCCTCATCTGCCGCCGCCTCTGCGTCGGCGAGCTGTGACTTGTACTGCTCAATTTGAGCAAAAGCCTTTGAAACTTTTCCGCGCGCGACGAGCTCTGCCTCATGCGCCGCGTTCTCAGCCTCGGCCAGCTTCGTGCGCATCACTTCGAGTTCATCATAGGACACAACCGTCGGGTGTGCGACATCGTCAACGTCGACGCCCGTCGCGCTCGCCGTCGACTCCGTCGAAGCGGCCGCCGCATCGGTCGCATCGCCACGACCGCCACGACCGCCGCGACCGCCACGACCGCCGCGACCGCCGCGCGCCATATGGCGACGCACTGTGTGGCGATTTGTTTGAAGTTGTTGTAGTAAAGAATTTGTCACAAAGACGTGCGCCAGTGTTCGACGCATGCATGATACACGCCGTTGGGAGGCAAAGCGTAGGCGACGCGCGCGCGCGTTCCATGGGACCGATGCTGTGCGCGCATAGTCGTCACGTCGTCGTCGTCCATGATGGGCGACGCATGCCGCGCGCGTCAACGTCAGCGTCAGCACCGTCGTTGGCGATGCGGCGTCACAACGGTGGATTGAGACGACGTCGGGACGACGCGTGGAGAACGACGGTCAATGATGTGCGCGCGCACGCACGGCTGCGGTCGCAGGTTTCAGGGTGGGACGACGATGGAAGCGGGTTTGAAGACGATTGGCGAGCCGCCGCGCGACGAGACGAGGAGCGGGCGTCGGGCGAGTTCTTCTTCGTACACGAGGAGGACGAGGAGGACGAGGAGGACGAGGAGGACGACTATGATGGAGGTCGTGGTCATCGGCGTCAGCGCCGTCAGCACCGTCACCGCGGTCAGCGCCGTGACGGATACGACGCGACGACGAGCGTGGTCGGATACGCGCTGAAGGCGCTACAATCGGTGTCCTCAGCTCTGACGCGCGCGCTCGATGCGGCTTTACCGTCGGCGGTGCCAATGTACATCATACAGTCATTAGTTGTAGCGTTTTGGGGAATGTTTGCGCTCTTGAGCGCGACGCGATTGATTTACGCCGTCGTTGTCATCGGCGCGGTGTTGCTGCTTGCCGTGGCGTTGGGTGGCGATAATTCAACGCCGCGCAGCCGCGTCGGACGGTCGGAGAAGCAGCCTGGAATGTATGATTACGCCACGGATTCTAGTTCTCGAGCGCGGCGGCGGCGAGAGGATTTCGATGAGCGTCGTCGAGCGCGAGCGAGGGAACGTAAACGACGTGTTGAAGACTATGGCGAGGAGGACGGCGGAGCGTTTGTCGACGCGGATTTCGCCTTTGACCCAGTGGCACCTTTTGAACGAGGCGCAGAAGTGTTGAACGAAACCTTTGCGAGCGCAAAACAGAACGAAGCGTTTCGCACCGCATTGGACGTCACCGAAGAGGTTCGCGCATGGGGTGGCGAAACAATTGATGAATTCAGAAAAGCATTTAATTTGAGTCTGGGCGACGACGACGACATGGACGAGGTCGTCGCGCAGGTTGACTTTGAACCTAGACGCGCCGCGTCCACGAAACAACGTCAGCGGTCCCTGGAACTTGTACAAATCATCGATATCGATCCAACTGGAGGATCACCGCCGTCCGTGAGTTTTGACGAATGGTTGGAGACTGAGAGTGATCGTCAAAACACCGCCGCTGGCGACAACGACGCCGACGACGAGTTGTTTGCGAATGCTTCCGACGCGCGCGAACCGCGAGAGAGTCCACGTCGACGCACAATCCCCAAATCAAAGTCATTCCCGGGATCGACGACGACTCGCACACAAACGGGTGCGAGTCGGAACTGGTTTAATGAATTCATTTCGGGCCAGTTTTACGGAGCATTTCAAGAAGATTTGATAGACGTACAATTCGACGAAAGCGACGTAGACGAAGCGAGTAAAACATAGAATGCCGCGCCAACATGTACTACAAATTAACGACGCCCTAATGGTGACTAGCTAATCAGATCAAACAGCGTTCTTCAAACATTGATTGAACGGATTTTTGTAACGACACCGGAATGTCCAAATCCTTTTGCACCGTTCTCGACGGATGCATGACCCACGAATGCTCAATGTTCTGCAGCACGAAATGGTCGATGATGGTTTCATCAGTGCCATCGAACAGAGACTCGAGGAGTTCGTCGTACGCTCGTTCGCTCGCAATGTACATTTCGCTCGAGCGCAAATCGCAGCCCGAGCTCGAAAGCATGCACAACTGCCCATCCTTACGAATCTCCGTGCATTTGCATTGTTCGGGGCATTGCGCGTCGGACAAAAGTCCAGTCGTGACTTCGACGTACCCACCACCATTCGCCGCCTTGCGAACTTCGTACTGCTCGAACAGGTGCGGACGGAATCCCAGGCGAATAATTTTCCAATGGCTTTCGCTCGCCGCTCCGAGCTTGATCCGCCCCAATTGCGCGGTCGTGGGACCAGAAATGAGATGCGTAGCATCCGTGACTGTCTGAGCTCGTAATTCTTCGTTCGTGTCAAACGTCGCATCGGCTTCCATGACGGTGACGTGCTTGTGCCCAGCCTCTTTTGCGGCTTTAATCATCATCCCGTGCGACACGCTCACTCGCGTATAATGCGAAGAAAAGTATACTCCGGTGTGATCCGAAGTACACTTGTCGAGCACCTTACCATTGACGCACGTGGCTTTCCCAGCCCACTGCGAGGGCACGCGCATCGTTACGTTTTCGCTAAAGCAATCCTCTACGCCTAGAATGTACACGTGGTCTGTCGCCGCGACGATGTTCGTGACTTGCTGCGATATTCCCGGCCACGTCCCGACGCGCGCCGGCGCGAATGCCTCCTCACACGCCATCGCGGACAACGAAGACTGATGAATCATTCTTCGCGCACGTTGACCAGAGTTCTCCACACTGAGCGAAAGAAACGCCACGCACGCGCACGCGGCGACGGCGAGAACGCCGCGCATTTTCATCCGCGTCGACGACACACCCGTCGCCGTCTTCATGATTAACGGCGCCTTCATCGACGATGAAGAAGGTATCGCCGTCGTTGCCGTCGTCACCGACGCAAACATCTCTCTGCCGTCGCTATTGTGCCGCCCCTTTGACGCCTCTGTCCCGTAGGTCCACGCGCTGCTCGAGCTCGTCGTCACCTTCGCTCCACCTCCTCGCGCCTTTTCATGGCTCTCGTGTCTACCAATCAGCGTCTCCGTCTCCTCTAATTCTCGCGTGAGTTGTTCGAGCATTTCGCTCCTCGACATCACGCGCGCCTTCGACGCGTTCACCGCTCGATCGTCGTCAACACCATCATCATCGTCTTCAGCAGCGGCGTTGGTTCCCGTCGTCGTCGTCGTCGTCGTCGTCGTCGCTGGTGCATCCCGTCGCACATCGTCGACGTCCTCTATGTCATCGTCGCGTTCACGTTCGCGTGCGGCGGCGGCGGCGGCGTCACCCATCACGCCCGGTGTGCGACGTCCACGCCGCGCTGTGTGGCGTGCGCGTTTGGTGTTGCGACGCGACGTTGAGGGGTGTGTGTGTACCCCCGACTGCCCGATCTCGTCCATGGGGTACACACACATCCAGATGCGACGTCATCGCCTCGCCGCCGATGACGACACAACGCGACGACGACGACGACGACGACCTCGTCGTAGTGGTGAAACATGGCGACGACCGACAACGGGTGTGATGATGAAATCATCATCGGTGTCCTGGCGTTACAAGGAAGCTATCGCGAACACGCGGCGTTGGTGAAGAAGTGTCATCCACGCGCGCGCGCGGTGGAGGTGCGTAAAGCGTCTCACCTCGGGAAGTGCAGAGGTTTGATCATTCCAGGCGGCGAGTCGACGACGATGGCAAATATCGCGCGTAGATTTGATTTATTTGATCCGCTTCGCGAGTTTCAAAACTCGGGACGGTGCGTGTGGGGCACGTGCGCGGGGCTCATCTTTTTGGCTGAACGCCTGCAGGGTGGAGAAAAGCAGGGCGGCCAAGAACTCCTCGGTGGGTTGGATGTCAGCGTCAATAGAAATTTCTTTGGTTCGCAAATAGATTCCTTCGAGACGCACATTCCATGGATTGCTGGGGCGGCCGAGGGCAATGGCGACGCGTCACCGTTTCGTGCGGTTTTTATTCGCGCGCCCGCCATCATGGAGAGCGGCCCAGGCGTCGAGGTGCTCGCGAAATATATCCTTCCCGCGGAAAAGCGCGCCAAGTTGATCGGCACCGCGCACGAAGACGTGAAAGAAGTTATCGTGGCCGTTCGTCAAGGTAAATTACTAGCCACTTCGTTCCATCCGGAAATCACCGCCGATACGCGGTGGCACAAGATGTTTGTCGACATGTGCGCCGAGACGGCGCCGTACGAGCTTCCTGAAGACGCCTCGGATGTTCCCGTGCCGACGATTCGATTGCCAGACTTGCCCGTGTTCGATGATTCCGTCATCGCTCCGGTGGATGGCAAGTAACTATCTAGATTTGTTATACAGTAGTACTACATTCTCCCTCCTGACACTCCACTACGTACGTGGCGCAGCGCGCGAAAAACATCTTTTCTATTTTTTTCTTTCGCATCAAATGTCCGACGATGCCGAATGACGAAACCGGGAACGAACTAAATCTAACCCAAAGTCGCGAAGTTCGCGAACGCTAGACACGCCGAGCAGACCCATCGCGCGATGGGTCTCGGCGGTTAACAAATCAAAACACTTTTTGACGCCTTCGGCGTCGCCAGTCGCGGCTAAACCGTACAGATACGCCTTTCCAACACCCACAGCATCAGCGCCGAGCGCGATGGCTTTCACCACATCCGTCCCTCGCATCACACCGCCGTCATAAATGACTTGCGCGTCTTCGCCTACGGCTTTCCGAATCGAACTCAACACGTCGATGGGTGATACAGCCGTATCCAACTGTCTGGCGCCGTGCGAAGTCACCCACACCGCATCGTAGCCAGTATCGAGCGCGCGTCGCGCGTCATCGGGGCGAAGAATTCCTTTCATGGCTATCGGTCCGTCCCACTGCGTGCGAAACCATTCGGCATCTTTCCATGAAAACGTCGCATCAAACGCGTCGGTGGCGAAATCCGCAATGGCGCGCGGCGAAGCTCCTCCTCCTCGCAACTCGCGAATCATCGCATATTCAATTTTTGGCGACGTTAAAAAATCATACGCCCACCGCGGACGCGCAGCTGCCGCCAAAGTCGTCTGCAGCGAGTGCACGGGTGGAATGGAAAATCCATTTCTCAAGTCGCGTTCGCGGTTGCCAAACCACGTTAAATCCGTTGTCAACGCTATTGAGGTAAATCCAGCCGCCTTTGCGTGTGCGAGCACGTCTCGCATCAACTCGCGGTCATTCCACACGTACACTTGAAACATTTTGTGCTTGAGTTCGGGGACGTGCTGCGAAATCTCACGAGGAGATCTCGTCCCGAGAGTGCTCAAGGCGAACACGCGCGACGCTGAAGACGTCGCGCGCGACGCTGAAGACGTCGCGGCGCACGCGCGCGCCGTGGCAGTCTCACCTTCACGTGGCGCCCACAGCGCGTGTCCAGCCGTGGGTGCCCCAAAAATACACTCCACGTTTTTATGTCCTAAAAACGTCGTCCGCGTGCTCACCTCGTGCACGCCTCGGCACGTCATGGGATGGAATTCGTACGCATCAAAACCAGGACGTCTGAGCGATACCTCGTCATCTGCGCCGCCCGCGAGATAGTCGTACGCAAACTTGGGCACGCGCGCGCGCGCGAGGGTGCGTAAATCCGAGACGCTGACCGCATTGACCGCGTTGAACGCGCGCGCGAGTGTGCCCATGCGTATGGTGCGAGGCACAGAGTGTCGTGAGTAACTGTCGCAGTCGCCGTCAACCGCGAGTAAACGAACTACGTCGCTATCAGAAATACATGGATTCTACTCTACAACGGCACATGATACACATTATAAACACACTATGGGGCACGCATGAATTGAACGTCCGCAATAACAGGGAGGTGGTCGCTCGGGTGCGACGCGTTGGGTAAGCCTTCGCCTAGCGAATCGCGGCTCGGTTGCTCTTGAACGTTCACGACGTTCACATCGGAGGAGACAAAAATGTAATCAATGCACTCCGTGAATGAAGGTGTGACATTGGTATACGCTGGTTCACACCCTTGCGAAACCGAGCGCAAATTCCTGGCGAGCTCTTGATAGACATCCGACGTCGGCATCGAGTTGAAGTCCCCAGCACAGATAAAGTGTACCTTTTTCTTGGTCAACTCTTGTCTTTCCGCACGAAACTGTTCGGCTACTTCTAATAACATTTTCGTTTGCGCGAGTTTGACATCGGCGCACGCCGGGTCCCAGTAAATATGCGTGCACGCCACGAGCACTTCGGCGCCATCACTCTTTTGTCTCAGAAGCGTCAGGTTGGCAACACAATCCCGAATGTAGCGCTTCGCGGGGTCCACTTCCGTGCTTTCCGCGCCTTCAGCGTTCTCACTGACTGGAATTGCATCCGCGAGCGCGTTGTACTCGAGCGCTCGCGTCGAAACCAGTTCGTACGCGGCGTCTCGCCAAAGCACGCAGCTCCCGTCCTTTTTTGCATTCGTGGCTTGCGTACGCTGCACGTAATGCGAACCGTATTTATTCTTCTTGGCGTACGTTAACCACTGCGTGTTGAAATTATCCACTTCTTGTAACGCGGCAATGTCAAAGTTCGTCGCATCTAAATAGTGACACAACGCCGTGAAACGGTTCTTCCATTTCGTCACCGCCTTGGGCGCCCACGGGAAGAACTCCGATTTACAATACACCTGCGCGAGCGTATTGAACGACACCACGCGCGTCGTCGACGACGACGCCGTCACGCTCATCGTCGTCGATGGTATGTCGCCACGTCGCTATGGGGATATCAATCGCCAAACAATGACGAACAGCACCACCAACCACCAACGTTCAACGTTGATAGTGAGGTTCAGTGGATGGGTGCGCGCGAGTGCGTGGCGTGGCGTCACTGTTTGCGTGATGGACGACGACGACGACGACGGGGGCGGTGACGGCGGGGACGGCGGGGACGGCGCCGTGAACGATACCTATGTTCGTTTGACGCCGACTAAATTTGACCGACGCAGTTCGAGCGCCGCGAGCGCGGCGATTACGACGATACCGAGTGCGGACGCTCGTGATATCGTTGGCGACAAAGGCGTTAATGACAGTCCGCACGCGTCGCAACGGTCGTTGGTGATCGTGTACGGGTTAAGCGCGGATCCGCCCACGGATGTCGGTGGACACGGCGCGGTGGTTCGCGCGCTGCGAAGGCGTCAAGACACGCGTGAAGTTGTTATCGCCCCAGTGTTCTCTCATGCGTACGCGCATAAAAGAGAGGCGATGACGACGGCGACGACGCCCACGTCGGGGCGATCGGCGTCGTATGCCGAACGTTTAGATATGTGCACTTTAGCTTTTGATGGTGCTGAGATGGAAGTAGAAGACGCACTCAGTCGTGATAGTCGTTCTTCGAGTCCAACAAAGAAAACGACGAGCGAGGAACGTCTGTCTCGCGTACTGATTTCCAAATGTGAAGCTCGCGCAGCTGAAGTAGTTCAACACAAAAACGGCACCCACGACGATAATATCACGAGCAGAGTAGGGACGACTGTGGCGTTGATGGAGACGTTGAGCCTCGAGCGGCCAGCGGGCACAGAATTTGCTATATGCGTCGGCGAAGATGCGTACGAAGATTTAATAGCTGGCAAGTGGCATAGAGGCGAAGAATTGCTGCGCGACTATACTATTATTGTCGCCCCGCGACATGGGTTCAAAAGCTCCCCAGAGAGGCCCAATGCTCCCGTGCTTAACGTTGGTACACGTCGAATTGAGTGGTTGCCTCGAAATATTACCGCGCCCCTCGATGAGGAAAAACCGGTGTCATCCACGGTGATTCGCCATCATCTCGCGTCGAGAAATCTGCTTGCAGACGAAGATGAAATTATGAGCGTATTACCTCCAGAATCGGTCGAACCAGCGGTATTGAGATATATACTTGAGCGGGGATTGTACCTGAGGCAGAGCGACACCATCGTGAGCGACAGCGGCAACGCTGATGTAACTAATTTGTTCGCCACGGCCGACGCCGCACCCGAAGTCGCTGATCCAGAGCCACTCTCTCCGAAAAGACATGTTGGACTCTTTGGATCGTCGTTCTTTGGCAGGCGCGCGCCGGCGGTCTCGACGAGTGCTCCAGACGAGTCGTCAGAGGCTTCTTCAGCTTCAAAGTCCTCTTCAGCTTCGTATTTTAGTTTGAGCAAAAGTGAGCGCTCGTACGTGGACGCGAAAGACAAGAATGGATTGCTCGCCGAGTCGCGCGAGCTTGTTGGACGTGAAGTGGACATGTATAACCTTATTACAGACATGGTTGCCGAGGATGAATTTGCGACGTTTCTGTCGATGCCGTATTCGTTGTTTCACCGGGCGATTCGTACAGAGTTACAAAACAAGCCTCCAGGTAAGACGTGGACAGTATCCAAAGCGAACGAGTACGCCAAGGCTGCGCTGGCGAGAATGCGGATGATGATGCAGTGGCGCGATGATAACAACATTTCAGAGTTGCTCGACGGCTTGGCGCCCGAGCACGAATCTATGCACAAGCACTGGCCTGTCTTTGTGCACGGCCGCGACGCGTACGGCCATCCAATCACATGCGAGCGCCCGACAGAGGTAAATCCGGCTGGGTTGAAGGCAAGGATGGGTATCAACGACATCATGCGTCATCGAATGCAAATGATGGAGGCGTTGGAATATTACAAGTCTCAACCGTTTTCGAAAGACATCCATCACAAGGTGTACAAGCAAATCTGTATTTTCGATTTGGAGGGATTCGCCATGTCCTTTTTCACGGTTGAAAAGAAGAACTTCATGGTCGAGCTTGTGCGTATTCTCACGCACAAGTATACGGATTCTTTGTATCTGTTATATGTTGTGAATACGCCCATGGTGTTTCGATTCGTGTGGTCGGTTTTACAGCCCATCTTGCAGCCGACGACGAAGAGTAAAATCTACATTTTCGGCCCTTCGGATAAAAAGAAACTTGCAAAGCAGCTCGCCAAACATGACATCCCACTCAGTTCCGTTCCGAAATGTTGCGGAGGTAGGCACGAAGGCAGACGGATGGATGTTTTCATAACTGAGACACTCGAAATGTATAAAGCAGCCCAGAACAAAAAGTAGCGCACACGCACGTTGAAATATTGTATTACACGATGAGATAATAAATGAATGAATGAATGAATGAAGTGTTATTCGTCTCCTCGAATCGCTCGCACGGCGGCTTCAAGGTTGTATAGATGGTCATCTTCCACGCCGATGTCGCGCATCGCGATGGCCAAATTATAGAGATACTCACAATTTTCGCCGCTCGGCCCGCGTGCACGCGCGATTTGCTCGGCCAAATCACCCGCGTCACCGAGCCAATTTAGATTGTATTCGCTTGGCGTCGCAATATACGTTACGGCATTTCGAATAACCGGCTCCGCGCCTTCGTCCGCTGAATCGAACAAATCCATCTCTATTCGTGCGTCGTACTGTTTTTCTCTCTTCTCTAAATACTCAATCACTCGCTCGCGATGCTCGGGGGCGACCTCGTAGGCGGCGCCCCACACAACTTCCCGCGCGTCGCAGTGTTCTAGCGTTACCGTTCGACCAGGGAACTCGACCGTCCCTCTATGGTCCGTCGAGCCTTGGTAGAAGCGCCGTCGAAAGCCCCTCGCGCACAGCGTTCGCGTCGAAACGTATTCGAAACCAACATTCCAAACGATGGAGCCATAACCAAACACCCATAACGGCTCGTGCGGTTTTGTGCTGAGCGGTGCGCGCGGCATCACGCCCACATCGTGATCACGAGGTGTTCTCGAAGCCGCTGCTAAAACAGTCGCGCGCTGCATTTGCATTCGCTCGTACGCTCCTCCAAGCGCCGCCGTTGCGCGCATCGCCGCCTTTGGCGGGCAATAGACCTTACGAACAAAGTGACGTGCGATGCCTATGTTCTGCTGTTCAGGCGAACACACCCCACCCCGGTGGCGTCCATGTGTGAGGCGTGCAGTGCACGTGCACCTGCCGCTGTGCTGTGTATCGTGCTGCCTGCCCGATGCACCTCAGTCCGAGGCGCGCATCCTATAGCACGCGACAGTGCGACAGAGGACGACGGCGACGACGACGGTGTAGACGGTGTAGACGACGACTGCACGACGACGCGCATGGCGACGCACGACGCGAACGCTGAACACGCCCCATCGGCGCTTGGTTTGAATCGATTATCCATCAACGCGTACGATACCGTGGCGAGCGTGAACGCGACGACGAGGATGAAAGCAGTGCCAGGGAGTGATGAGATGAGTGCACAAAACGCACCGGCGTCGCCCGAAGCGCTCGGGGTTGGGTCGCCGACGCGATACTTTTCCAAGATGTTGGAGAACAACTGCTCGGCGGGTAAAGCGCGACGGGCGTTGAACGGGGAATACGCCACACCGACGGATGAGCGCGTGTCAAATTGTGGTGGTAACCGAGAACCGTTCTTGATTGGTGTCGCTGGGGGCACGGCGAGCGGTAAAACCACGGTGTGTGATTTAATCATGCAAAACTTGCAAGAGCAGCGCGTGGTGCTGATCGCTCAAGATTCCTTTTATCGCCCGCTGACTAAAGAAGAGCACGACAACGTGGCGTCGTACAACTTTGATCACCCAGACGCGATAGATACGAAATATTTAGTCGAAGTCTTACAAAAGTTGATGCTCAGACAGTCGGTGCACGTGCCGGTGTACGACTTTGTGTCGCACTCTCGCAGCGAGGAGACAATTTTCATCGAAAGCGGCGACGTCATCATTATTGAAGGCATTCTCGTGCTCGCCATGGAAGAAATCCGCGCGATGTGCCACATGAAAGTTTTCGTCGATACCGATGATGATTTACGTCTAGCGCGCCGCTTGAAGAGAGATACCATCGACCGCGGGCGCTCCGTGGACGGCGTCATCACGCAGTACACCACATTCGTGAAACCGATGTTTGACACATTCGTATCGCCGAGCAAAAAGTACGCAGATGTCATCATTCCTTGGGCGCAAGGAGAGAACACGGTCGCTATTGATTTGATCGTGCAGCACATTCGAACGAAACTTGGGCAGAATGATTTGAGACGCATTTATCGTAACTTGGTCGTCTTGCCACCTCAATTTCAAATCAGAGGCATGCACACCATTATTCGAGATTCTAGGGTAAACCGTAGCGACTTCGTCTTCTACAGCGATCGCATCATTCGTCTCGTGGTCGAGCACGGTTTGGGGCACTTGCCTTTTAGCGAAAAAGTTGTCAACACGCCCACCGGCGATCAATACAAGGGCGTCACGTTTTGCTCAAAGCTCTGCGGAGTGTCAATCATTCGCTCCGGAGAAGCCATGGAAAACGCCTTACGCGCGTGTTGCAAGGGTATTAAGATTGGGAAATTGTTGATTGAACGTCGTGACCGCGATGGGATGCTGACTCGTCCCGCCAGCGCGATGGGAAATTTGGATGGCCAAACTCAAAAATCTCCAAGAATTCACTATGAAAAGTTACCGTATGATATTGCCGACCGGTACGTGTTGCTACTCGATCCCATTTTGGCCACGGGAGTCAGCGCGCAAGCTGCTATTGATTTACTGTTATCACGTGGCGTTAAGGAGGAAAAGATTTTATTCTTAACCGTCATCGCGTCGACGCAAGGCGTTCACAACTTGTGCACCAAGTACCCTCGCATGAAAGTCATCACATCTGAGGTCGATGCCGGGTTGAGTGACGACAACAAAGTGTTACCGGGCGTCGGTGAATTTGGCGATCGATACTTTGGTACGGAGGTACCATCTATTCAAAGTATTCAACCCGAGCGAGACGCTGACTTTTTCGAGTAAAGATGATAACCGAGGAAACATAACAAACACACAAACAACTTCTGTAACAACAAACGAATATTGAAAGCGATGGCATGAGCCACTTCTTGCGAAACTAGACATTTCACTAATGAGTACGTACATTTCTGTTTTACAATGCTACGGTATCGTTTAAACCTTGGCGCGCTTGACGGAGTCGAGCGCCGGTGGTTTGACAAAGTCACGCTTGACACCCTTCTTCTTCCCACTTCGCCCAGCCTTGGCAAATGCAGCAGCTGCCATCTGATCATCGTCTACATCTACATCGTTCGAAGCCTTTGCGCGCGCAAGTGCCTTAAGCTTACGTTTCTTTTCTTTCAACGCCGCGTGCGCCGCTTCCACTTCGGGATTCTCTCCGCCAAAAGACCACCGTCCCAAACCATCAAACGGTGCTTTCGGCGCAACTTCTCGCTTTCGCACTCCTGGAACTTGAATCAGCGCCCTATTTTTTGCAAATATCGCAGGCTCTGGTCTATCCGCCGTCGACGGTTTCGGTTTCGGCGCAGTCTTCGTCCCCGTAGAGTCTTGGTTAAAGTGCTCCTTCTCCTTGGCGCGTTGCATAAACTACGCACGAGTACGACAACGTCCACGGGTTAGTCCACGCATCGACGCGAAACAAACTAAACTAAACGAGACCCATCGCGCGCGGCGTTCGCGACATCATCATCGTGTCGCCGTGATCCGTTACGTACCTTCAACCCAAGTATGCGCGAGGAAAAGTTGGTGCCAGCCGCCGCCGCCGCGCTCGGCGCCGTCGTCGTCGCCGCGCCGCCATCCATCGCGTCGGTCTTCGCACCCGTACGTGCGCTCATATCTACCGCTCGACGTTTTATCGCTCGACGTCGCGCGTCGTCGTCGTCGTCGTCGTCGTCGTCAACAACTGGCGATTGCGCCACTCGTGTCGCGGTGCTCCTCAATGTTCGTCACGCGCGTCGCCGCGTGTGGTGCGGACGGTGCGACGCGCGTGATGCGCGCGACGATGTGGTCGCCGTCACTGGCGTCAGAGGCGGCGGTCGCTCGCGCGCGCGTGTCGAGTAGACGGAGCGCTGTCGCGCGTGGTGATGTAAACCTGTGTCGTCAACGTCGTCGTCTTTATCGTCAACGTGACGCTCGAGACGTGCGAGCGTCCGCCGAACGTGTGGACGAGAGCGATGACGCAAACATTACCACCGCGCTCGCGCGCACGTTGGCGTCCAAGGCGAAGGCGCTGTACGTCAAGAGCGATATGGTGATTGGGGTGTCGCGCGGAGAGCACATCGCCGAGTTGATGCGCGCAGTCAGTGAGGACATTCGAAGCGGTGCGTTGACGAATATCAAAGTCGTGGCGTGCGAAGCGCTTGCGGCGAAGGAAGCGGCGGTATGCGGGCTGGAAATTCGCAGTGAAGACGAAGTACGCATGATTGACGTCAGCTTTGTGCAACCGAGCGAGTGCGCGCTCGTGGTGGTGAACGGCGAAAAGTCTTTCGGTGCGGTGCTCGGACGGGAGACGACGCCGGTTCAACCAGATTTGGAGCGGCAAAAACGCGTCATGGCGTCTAGTTCTAAAGTGGTTTTGCTCAAGGAGCTATTTGTTGATAAAGTTGGTGGTTCGATTCCGTGCACCGTGCCTGCCGATGACTGGGAAGAGTACGCTGAAGAGTTGGACGATTTGCTTCTAGGTGACGCCGAAGTTTGGCGCCGCGGCGCAACGTTTGACGCCAATCCTCGTGGTGGCAAAAATCCATACATCTCATCCGATGGCTCGCACACACTGTTAGACCTAAGATTTGAAGATCCCATCAACGCAGGACGATGGGAATGCGGGCTTATGCTCGATGGAAAGCCGTGCGGCCCGTATGAATTGCAACAAGCGCTCGAAAACGACGTCGAGGGTGTCATTGCGCACGGGCTTTACATGCAAGCTGATTCGGTGATTACTGTGAACCCAGAGACGATGGAAGCCGTTGAGATCAAGCGCGATTGATTTGACTATTTGCGTGCCTAACACAAACATACTAGTAGAGCTAAGTTTTTTATTCAATTCAACAGTTGCAGCATCAATTCGCTCGATCTGCAAGCCGTTCGTCGACGTACGTCGAGAACATTTGCGTTTCTACGAATGCGGACATGAACGATCGATCTTTGCCCTCAAACGTCGCTAAAAACGAGTCTTTGAGTAAAATGGACACCTTTTCTGAACCGCCTTCGTTGACATCCGTGATGCTGTGATAACGAATGTTCGCAACGAGTGAGTTCAAATATGCACGCCATGCGTTCAAGAAAACCCCCGCGGCTTCTACCGCGTCTTGTGGCGGGTCAATCACCGGGCGACGTTTATATCGTACCGCAGCCACCTGTACGGATTCGTGCAACGGGCGAAGATTCTGCAATAGCTTCTGCAAGCGAGGTAGTCGCAGTGTTTTACCTTCCCATTGAACCTTGACGTCATCTTTATAGACGTTGATTCGAGTCAAGTTGATCGTTCGAGCTCGAAGCTCACTATTTTTGTGCTGCACTCCACACACGAATGGCACTGGGGCATCTAAGAAATCAATCATGTGCTGCGGCAAGATGGGTAAAAACAGCGACTGCCAACGAAACGGCCTGAGCATCGGAATCAATCCAAGCGACACCGCACTCAATTCTCCCAGATTGTTGCTAAACACTACAATTTGCTTTTCAAGCAATACAGCGGTGAGTAGAGCGATGACATTTTCCAAGCTCAAGCAACAGCACAAGGTTACGATGGCCCAACCTTGCAGATGAAAAGCCTCTTCCTCCATGGAGAAATGATGACGCGTCGCCAACGACATGGGCGAAAGTTGTCGAGGGACCTTCTCCGTCGGACGAGGCCTGGGAAACTGAATCGGTTTGACCCCTTCACTCGGCACGAATGCTTGCGTCATGTTACCAAGCTCCGGGATTCCACACGCGAGGTAATTTTTTAAAATGATCGTCGCTTCGCTCGGTGCTACGCCGCGCAGAGGCGTAACATCTTCTTGATCACTGGATAATGACGATGAAGATGCGAACCGTAATTGACGCGGCGTGGCCGGTGATTCTAATGTCATTTCTTCGCCTAGCCTGGCTTCGACTGGCGCAGCGTTCGACCCTTCATCGAGCATCAGCATTTGCATGTTTTGTTTGATTCGCTCGACGCGCTCCATGCCCAACACGTGCGTCAAAACTTCAAAATGCGTACGGAAGAACGGCGTTCTGGTCAACAAACAGTAGCATCTCGGCGCAACTTTTAAATATCGTCGCCGCAACTGATTCGGCGAGTCTGAAGACGCCGACATCGGCGTTGGCAGAGCATCAAACGATACGTCCACGACGCCGTTGCGATGCTGCACGATGGGCGGCGCTTGCTGAACAACCTCAGTGACATATGCGCATACACCGTACATTGGCGTATTGTCTTTAGACTGCACTTGAAACACAAACGTATGGTCGTCTCCATCGGCGTACGACTGCCCACACATCATTTCTTGTAGCTTACTCATGCTCGGGGTACGTTCGAGCAACCTCGGCTCCACTCCGTGCGGAAAGCAAAATGCCGCCACCTCCTCCACCGAAAACGTCGCCTCTTCTTCGCTGACATCAGGGTACTGATAGAGCACCTTGGCTTTATACGTCGCTCCAGCCGTACCGCGGTACGCACGAAGTTTCCTGGGCTCATTCACGCCGCCCGCGTTGACGTCGCCGCTTTGCCTCGCTTCTCTAGCCGCCGCTGGTGAATCTGCCACCACACCAACATCCGCCGAAGGCTCCAGTCCACACACCAAGAACGATTCAAACGTTCTTATCGCCTGCGCCGACGCACCAGCTAAATTCAAGCTCTCCATATCCATATCCATGCTCCGCCTGTCGCGTAACCATCTACGCTTTTCCGCGGTAAACTGCTCTGGATTGAACCACGGTTTTGACGCCCTCGCGTTCTCGGGCGTGTGTTCGCTATCGACACTCGACGCATCGTCGTCGTCATCTTTATCGTCTTTATCGTCGTCTACGCCTTTGCCGTTGGACACCTCAGGCGGTGGCGTCGGCGTCGGTCGCGCGACCAGCTCGAGCTCCTCCTCCTCGTTATCCTCGCGCACCGTGCCAACCGAACCAACGCTTCGAGTTCGCGTAAATAGCGACGCGAACGACCATCGAGACACGCCATCTATCGCCGCGCTCTGAGTGCGACCTAGTGCGCCGTCGAAATCACACGACGTTGTTCGGTGATGGTTGGCGATGAGCTCGTAGACGTCGCCAGTCCCAGGACGAGCGCTCGTCGTCGTCGCCGCATCGTCGTCATTCGGTGGCGGCCGACCTGTCGTTGTCATCGTCGCCAGCGTTATTCAACGCCAATGACGCCTATGACGCCTATGACGACGACTATGAGTTGTGTGTATCGCTCGTCGTCGCAATGTGAAGCGCGTCGGACGCGCGGGACGTCGTGTAGCGTGTGCGTTTCGTTTCGTTGTGTATATTTCAAATAAAATCAAAGCTGATGTGTGAGAGTGATCGTGATGTGTGAGAGTGATCGTGATTGTCTCAACATAGCGACGCGACACGGCGCGACGAGCGCGCGTGCACGCAACGCCACGCGCGTCGTCGACTCGACGATGTTTACTTGGACACGCCTGTCGACCCGAACCCGCCCGCGCCGCGATCGGTGTCCTCCAAGTCATCCACTTCCACGACATCAGGCGTGCAAATCTTTTCCAAAATCAATTGCGCCACGCGGTCACCGTGCTTGATGACGAAATCTTCCTTGCCGTGATTGAACAAGATGACGCCGACGTTGCCGCGATAGTCGTAATCAACCACCCCAGCGCCGACGTCGATAAAGTTCTTCCATGCCAATCCAGAACGAGGCGCCACGCGCGCGTAGGTACCCATGGGAATAGCGATGGATAAATCAGTCTTGACGAGCTCTTTACCACCCGCGGGTACAACGTAATCGTACGCACTGTTTGTGTAATATCACGTCAGTCGGTTTGAAATTTTAAAATCTGTCTCAACAACGTCATCGTCACCTCGCCTCATCGTCTCGCCTCGTCGTCGTCGTCTCTCGTCTCGCCTCGTCGTCGTCTCTAGCCGTGTCGTACCTGGCTAAATCATACCCCGCCGCGCCTTGCGACCCACGCACGGGTAACACCGCGACGTCGCTCAACTTTTTCACTCGCAACTGTTGCTCGTCGTCGTGCGCCATCTTTGGTTTCTTCGCCGCCGACGTCGTCGTGATCGTCCCTCGGTGCGCTGCGCCACCGCCACTCGCGATGCGTCGATAATGCGCCGCTCGAACGCCAAACGTCGTGGAGCGTCGGAACGCACTCGCAAAGGACGACGTCGTGTGTGAGCTCGCACTCGCGCGACACTCTGTGACGCCGTGACACAACTCCGTGACGCCTACGTCGCCTGGTCGTCTGGGCGATTGGCGACCGAGAGGCATGACGACGCGGGAGCCAACGACGTTGGCGCCGCCGCCGCCGCCGGCGTCGTTCACGCGGCGCATCGCGCACGCGCTCAAGCTTCGGTTACACGACCCGATCGAGCGAGTTTCGTCATCCACGTCGACGGCGACGACGTCATCCTACGCGGATGTGGATGCGCACGCGAGTGCGATGGGTACGGTTGATGTCGCCGCGTGCGTGGCGGCGTTGTCGGATGTGTTAGCGACGACATCGGGTGCGAAGACGTCGCCGGGGACCGCGCAACCGCAACCGACGACGCGCGCCGGGGACATTCGCGTTCGCGCGGTTGTCGAACGGCGTGCGGCGTCGTTGCGGGAGATGTATCTCGATGAAAGTTTACGCGCGCAGTCCAAGCTCACGCAAGTGGAATCTACGTTGGCGGCGTTGGACGAGGCGCGGGAGAAGATGCGACACGCGCTCGAATCGTCGCGGTCGAGCACGGGGACGTTGTTACGAGAAGCGGATCGGGCGCGCGAGGCGTTGGCGTCGATTGAATCCAGGCGCGCGCTGGCGAATGATTTTGCGGTTGATTTCCAGCTCACCAAGTCGCACGTCGAGGCGCTGGTTGGTGATGGCGCGGATGACGGCGGGGATTTGGGCGCGGCGTTTTTCCAAGCGCTCGAACGCGTCAAGGTGATTCAAGGCAACTGCGCGAAATTGAACGACACCGATCAACGACGGGCTGGGCTTGAACTCATGGACGTCATGACATCCTATGCCGAGTCTGCGCACGAGCGTTTGTGTAAATGGGTCGTAGCCAAGTGCCGAAGACTCGCAGAAGAGGATGATTTTATTTCCGAAGCGGATGAAAAGACGTTGACGAAATCCGTCGCGGCGTTGCGACTGCGACCGACGCTGTTTAAGCATTGCGTGGAAGAAGTCACGCGCACGCGACACAATGCTTTATTTAGACGATTCATCACCGCACTTACGCGCGGTGGTGCGGGCACGAAGCCTATAGAAGTGCACGCGCACGACCCGATGCGGTACGCATCTGACATGTTGAGTTGGGTGCATCAAGCCGTGGCGAGCGAAAAAGACTTTTGCAACGTCGCATTTGGCGAAAATAGCGTGGTGGACATTGACGGTGAATCATTCGACGCCACGTTGTCGATTTTACAGAAAGTGTTCGATGCAATCTGCCGACCGCTCAAGGTTCGCGTGGAACAAGTGTTGATGAGTGCGAGCGGCGGCGCCGAAGGCGGCGTCATGACGGCGTATAAATTGGCCAATTTGTTGCCATTTTACCGTACGTTACTCGGTGATTTGCTCAACGAAAATTCAACGCTGACGAAAACGTTGGACGAGTTGTGCTTGAGCGCGAAAACGTCGTTTGCGGATTCTGTGGCGCAACACGGAAGCAAGTATAGAAAGCTGTCGCTCGCGCCGACGTCGTTTGCGGGCGACGACGCATTCGCGCCACCGCCCGCGCTTCGTGAAGGTGTCGCGAGTGCGATTGAGCTCTTAGAAGCTGTGTCTAAATCATCGACGACGAATGCTAGCGTGTCCGATGCTGAATCTCGCGAGCTCTTGGCGTCTGCGCTCGATGGGTTGATTGATCCAATCGTCGCCGCCGTGGCCGCCGCCGCTCGAGTACTCGCCGACCGAGTCGCGAGCGCGCCCTCGATTGGTCCCAACTGGGCGGGAGATGCGTTCACGCTCAATGCTTTGCACGCAATTCGTGAGCCCTTGCGCGCGCACAAAGCTGCGGGGGCGAAAGTGGAAGAAATCGCGCGTTTGATTGCCAAAAAAGTGAGCGATGTCGCAGACATTGAAGCCGAAGCGTTGCTCGCGTCGAGCGGGTTGAGCGACGCCCTTGAACTCGTGGTGCTGTATCAAGAGCAAGGCGCATCGAACGGGGTGATGGCTAAAGATCCAGCGTTGAAAATCGAAAGGCTGGCCAGCGCGCTTTCGACGCTCGTCGATGCTGCCGGGACAAAGGCGCCTGATTTCGTTCAAATCCAAACGCCTTCGGCACGTCGGGACGTCGCGGCGAGATACAATACGCGATTGATTGAAGCATACACGCGCGTGTACGCCGCGGTATTGAATCCGTCGTCTGGTTACGACAATCCTCGGGCAAGTATTCGTCACGGCCCAGATGCGTTGTCCACCGTGCTTGGGGGATTAGAATAACACACGTCGTTGTAACAATAATCAAAAGTGAATGGGTGAAAAGTGAAAGAGTAAAATGCGTTACACCATGGCCGACGTCGGCGTCGTAAATGTCTCATATCTTGTCTTGAAATGTGCATGCGCGCTCACACGCCATCTAAAACGCCAACACCAACGAGTCCGTCATCAAAAGGTGCCTTCATGATGACAAACTCGTGAAGTCGCCCATCCTTTACAAATGGAGACCGTTCGCGAAACCAACGCGGCCGTTTCATCGTCAGTACGCTCTCATCGTTTTCACGCCAAATTTCAGGCAGATCCGTGATTGCCTCGCCGCGATACGAGTGATGGAAAATCGGATGCTCAGGCTTTGCTAAGATGGTTTCAATCAATTCTTCGTCAGTCTTACCAAGAACTTCGTCCAAACATGAAAATCCGAACGTCTCAAGGTACGTGTCGTTGACGCATCGGTATCGTCCCGAGTGACTCTTGACGAACATGATTGCGCCGCAGTCGAGAGCAGCTTTACCGAGCATGTCAATGCGTTCAGCATCGGTGCGTGCACCGTAAGGATGAGGCGTTTCCGTCACGTCGCTGTGCGGCGTCGTTCCAGGCACTGCGCTCGGGGGACATTCACCGCCCGAGGACGTGGCGTCATCCGCCTCGCTCGAGCGCGCGACTCGAGACACCCGTGCGCGCCCGCGAAATGCCGCGGGGCGCGTGCGCGTCATCCTCTGCACAGTGTTCGTTTTCATCGAGGTCAACATCATCCGTGGCGCGTGTCGTGGCAATCTTGCGTGGCAACAAATGTGGACGCGCGTTGAGTCAACCACCATTGGTCAAATGACATCTTCAACGACGACAGCGATGACGACGTTTGACGATCGCGTGAGAATGAGTTCGCGACCGCGCGAACGCGCGCGCACAAGCTCGACTTGGCCACTGCTATCGTCATCGCTGTCGTCGATCGCGCTCGATGCGACGGCGCATAGTCGAGCGCATCGCGCTGCGTCTGACGCGTCAAACGTGCCCGAGGATGTCAGTAATTGCCCATTTGCCGTGAATATCCCGCACGAGATCACCTGTGCGTGCGCACCTATGCGTTTCAACGCATCATCGATCGTTATCGACATCGTCACGTCATTAAGTGTGGTGATATGCGCGCCACATTTGAAACACAGTCAACCGCGCATTCTAAATTCGCATCTTGTCTGTTGTTACATTTCTCTGTGCACGTTCTAAACGGTCCAAAACAAGTCAGCCTATCGCACCTATCTGTATCAATTCGCTCCCGCAATCTTCTTTTTTAGGATTTAGGCTTCCCATGCACGTCGTGCTTGACAATGTTCTTCTGCAAACGCTCGCTCGTCTCTTCGAGCTCTCGTCGCAACGCCGCGACTTCGCTCCCGAGCGTCTCTTTCAACGCACTCAACTCCCCGCGATAATTCTTCACTTGCGAGTCCATCTTATACCGCCAATCTTGAAGCTCGCTCTTTAACCCATGTACGCGATTTAAAAGCTCTTCCCGGCTCGCTTGCAACTCCTACGCGTCGCCTAGACGTCAGTCTCTGAGATTTCACGCGACACCCGCGCTAGTCAAACACACACACACACACACGACGCGCGACGACGCGCGACGACGCGCGACGACAACGACAACGACGACGACGACGACGCACCTTCAATTGACGCATTTCGCCATCCATGCCGTTGGCGTTCACGCGCGCGTGCCCGGGAGAATCCATGGCGTTACAACGTTACGAACTACCTGTACGGGGCAAACCTCAACGACGACGACGACGACGACGACGACGACGACTGGGGTGGTGAAGCGTGCGAGACGACGACTGCGGAAGTCCGCGACACCGACGACACGGACGACGACGCGAACACCGACGACGGATATCGACGACGCACGCGCGCGCGAGTGACGCGAAAGACGAGTGATCAATCAAATCAAAAAAAGACACGTGTCTCATTCATGCATGCAGTCAGCGCTGGTGCTCTGTGTATTAC
>Ga0255753_1001988_pt1 | contig 23282 bp, 25 predicted proteins | sample 041ome_10_FD_179953 | JGI IMG/M metagenome (GOLD analysis project Ga0255753, IMG submission 179953) | Coastal salt marsh microbial communities from the Groves Creek Marsh, Skidaway Island, Georgia - 041412US metaG (version 2) | ecosystem: Environmental > Aquatic > Marine > Intertidal zone > Salt... | reverse complement strand
CTGATACTGATATTGCATATGATTTAGGTTCTGCAACAAATAAGTTTAGAGATTTATATTTAAGTGGTAGTACAATATATTTAGGCAATACCTCTATTACTACTGATGCTGGCAATTTAATATTGCCGGCCGGAACAACAATGGATGATGGAATTGGTGGAACTATTTCTTATCTTACAGATATTACAGGCGAACAACTTGGCGATTTATCAAACGTAAATATTAATTCTCCTGTTAATAATGAAGTTCTTATATATTCTGTAGGTAATTGGTTTAATTCATTCTTAACTACTGGTAATTTACAAGATTTTGATGTTGCTAATGCAAATACCGGAGAAGTTTTAAGATGGAATGGAATTGCTTGGGCTAATGCCGTTCTTTCTTATTCTGATTTATCTAATACTCCTACTTTATTCTCTGGTTCATATAATGATTTATCAGATCAACCTACATTATATTCAGATTCAGATGTTGCTACATATTTAGCTGCAAATGATTATGATACAGCAACAAATATTATAGCATCTATTACAGATTCAGCACCTACGACTCTTGATACGCTTAACGAATTAGCTGCTGCTTTAGGTGATGATCCTAACTTTGCAACTACAGTAACAAATAGTATTGCAACAAAAGCAAGTTTATCCGGTGCTACATTTACTGGTGATGTAACATTCCAAGGTTTAGCTACAATGGATGGCATTACTGAAGTTGTTAATAATAAAACCGGTGCTACTGGCGTTGTTGCTCATGATTTTGCTACAGGAAGTATTTTCTATCATACATCATTAGCAGCAGACTTTACAGCAAATATTACAAACGTACCAACTACAAATGATCGAACAATTGGTGTTGCTCTAGTATTAGACCAAGGTGGTACTGCTTATATCCCAACAGCATTACAGATTGATGGAAGTGCCGTTACAATTAAATGGGCTGATGCTTCTGTACCATCAGGTAATGCTAACCAAGTTGATGTTGTATCATTTACACTCATAAGAACTGGTTCTGCTTGGGTTGCTTTAGGTGTATTGAATACATTCGGTTAATATGTTATGCCAATAATTGGTGCATTTTCGACACGCGGACTTACAGGAATTGGGCTATCTGCAGGTTCCGCTGAGCCAGTATTGGGTTCAGCCTATTCTACAACTTTTACCAATTGGCCATTGGGTAGTGTTGGCTATGATGCATCAGGTGATGTATATATTGTGTCTTCTCCTCACAGTACTGTGGCCCCATTTTATGTAGAAATTTCTGCTGTTAGAATTAATGCAGACAAATCATTTACACGAGGCCCAGCTTATATTGTTAATAGTAGTGACAGCCGTAATCTAGATATGGCGTTTGATGCAAGTGTAAATAAATCTTTAATTGTTTGGCGAGATACAGGGGCATCTGAAAATATTGGAGCAGTTGTATGTACTGCAAGTAGTTCTAGTTTGACACTATCATTTGGTGCATTACAAACTGTTACTACTAATACAAACTTAGCTAATCCTCATGTAGTATATGATGAAGCCGCACAAAAATGTTTATGTGTATACGAAGAAGATGATGCACCAGCTCCAATCTTAGCCAGGGTAGTTACAGTTAATTCAGACTCTACTATTAGTGGTGGTGCTGAAACAACTGTGTTCAGTGCAATCTCTGGCCAAACTGTTAGGGCGATAGGATACGATTCAACTGCACAAAAATGCTGGCTGGCTCATAGAAATGATACTGAAATAGCAGTTACCGTATTAAGCGTATCAGGTACTACAGTCACCGCCGGCAGTACTACTAATGTACATAGTTATATTAGTGATGGTTATAACTTTCCAAGCTCAGCAACACATCATCCTACTACTGGATACAATGTTATGATATCTGAAAGACAAGATAACGATCTTGTGAGATGGTGGACTCATGTTACAACATTTAAAATTACAGGAACATCTGTAACTAATGTCACTGGTACACAGATTATTGACTCACAAGGATCATGTGGTCAACAAAGTTCAACATCTTATGATCCTACAATAGATAGAGTAGTGTTTGCAGGTCCTAGATATTATCGTGCTGGTGTAGGTACAGATATTATTCACTTACCTCCAAGAATAAGACATCTTGAAATACTAAGTAATGGTGTAGTTAATCAAGACTTTACAATAGATACAACCGCGTGGTCAGGATCAGACGCTGTTAATAGACCAGCTTTTATAAGTCAATCTTCGCAAAATGCAACTATTGATAATAGTGGAAACCATTTCTTTTTATATCAGATCAACGATAAATCAGCAATCTATGGGCAAGTATGGTTCCCTGGATCATAACAAAGGAATAATCTATGGCAAAATTAGTAGTAAGAAATTCAGATGGAAGAGTAAAGTATGCGTACACAGATGAGTCACCATTGGAATTAACTGAGACAGAGTTAAGAATAGGTGATCCAGTATCTATTATAGCCCTTGATATTAACTCTAATGAGTATAAAATATTATATAACGCTGACGTACCAGAAGACTTTTTATTTGACAAGTATAATTATGTTGATGGGGTTTGGACAGTTCGTGATATGTGGAAAGAACCAGAGCCTCTTACTAACCTATATATAGACGGACCAGAGTAACCTCACAAGATATGGAGCAATAGCTAATGCCTTTCTTTACGTCATTTTCAGGCAAGATCTTAAGTTCACCAGGATTAAAGCTTGGTCCTAAACGTATTATTGTAACTCTATCATCAAATCAAGCCAACTATAGTTTTACACCATCACAGATTCCAGACTATGAAACTGGAGCAGAAATTACACTTGTAATAGATCCCGGAGTATATGTTTATTCTACATCCACATCAACTGCAGGATTATCTATTTCTAATTTTTCAGGTGATGATGTAGTAAATATTATTAATAATGGTTATATTATGGGTAAAGGTGGTGATGGTGGTGCTGGTGGTGGAGCCACCACGTTTTCAGCATATCCAGGTAGCGCTGGTGGTCCAGCTATAGACCTTAATTATCCTGTATCTATTACTAATAATTCTTATATTGGAGGTGGTGGCGGAGGCGGCGGCGGATCAGGGGCATATTCTAACTATGGTGTTGCATGTGGCGGCGGTGGAGGTGCAGGTGGTGGCACTGGTGGAGCTGCTGATTATATGGCAAATAACAGCTATTATCCCGGTGGAGCAGGAGGAAATCCTGGTGCATCAGGTTCAAATGGGCAATCATATACTGGCGGTGGGGGAGGTAGAATTATGCCAGGCCTTGCTACAACAGCATATTCACAAGGCGGTCAAGCTGGCGGCTCTGGGACAAGATATTTTAATAACGGCAATGGGTCATATGGTTTGGGTGGCGGTGGTGGTAGTGCTGGTGGAGGTGCTGTTAATGATGGAAGCACACCAAGAAATTCTGGCGGCGGAGGAGGTTGGGGAGCTTCAGGTGGTGCTGGACTTCCTGGAGGAGCTGGTGCTGGCGGTAAAGCAGTAAATCTTAATGGCAATACAGTAACTTGGGTCGCAACCGGTACAAGATATGGAGCGATAAGTTAATGCCATTCTTTACTTCATTTTCAGGCAAGATCTTAAGTGCGCCAGGTTTAAAACTTGGTCCTAAGATTTTCGAATTCATAAAAACTTTTACTTCTAATGTACAAGAATATAATCTTCGTACAGATCTATTAGCTAATGGCTGGAATGGAGTTACTCCTGTGGCGGCTACTCTTACAGTTAACGCTGGAGTATATATTTGGTCTGATTCTACTTCTACGGCAGCTTTCAATACTGGTACATTAGTATCTGATTCAATAATATCTATTATTAATAATGGCTACATCATCGGTCGAGGTGGAGATGGTGCAAGAGGTGATGCTGTAGCATCAGCCGGATCAGGCGGCCACGCAATTAGTTTAAACTATCCAGTTTCTATCACTAATAACAGTTATATCGCCGGAGGTGGTGGCGGAGGCGGCGGGCATTGGCTTCAGACTTATACTATAGGCGCAGGTGGTGGCGGTGGCGCAGGTGGTGGATCAGGCGGACTATCAACCAATTATACTGGCGGTGCCGGCGGTGCTGTAGGATCAACAGGAGCAAATGGACTACCAGCATCAAATCAGGCCAACAATAATGCAGGCGGTGGTGGTGGTGGTCGTATACTCCCAGGTACTGGTGGAAGTTCACAAGGTGCTGTTGTTCCAGGTCCAGCCGCAGGAGGAATAAACTTAGGAGGTTTAGGTGGTGGCTCAGGAGGTTCGGGCGGAGCGGCCGCCGGTGGTCCAGTAGGCGCTCAAAAGACAGCAGTATCTGGCGCAGGTGGGTCTTCTAATTCAAATGGTAGTAACGCATCAGTTGCTGGATCAGGTACTGCCGGCGGTGGAGGAGGCGGTTGGGGAGCTTCAGGTGGAACGTCAGCAGGCGGTGGTGGAGGAACCAATATTTATAATGCTCCAGGCTCAGGCGGTAAAGCAGTAAATCTTAATGGTAATACAGTAACCTGGATAGCAACAGGTACAAGATATGGAGCAATTTCATGACAACAAAATATGCAATTTTAGATCCACAAAATGGTGGATATGTTTATGTAGAAACTGAAGCAGAGATAGAAGCTAAAAAAGCTGAAATGGCTATGAATTTCTATCTATCACAAACTCATAATGCACCTGTTTCAGTTGTAGAAACCAATGACGAAGGACAAGAAACTTGGTCAGTGTATTCTAAATGATTATAAATAATAGAAAGAACAATAGGAAATAAAATGGCTGTTACAACACGACAACAATTAATAGAATACTGCTTAAGAGACTTAGGTGAGCCAGTTGTTGAGATTAACATCGATGATTCTCAAATAGAAGATCGTGTTGATGAAGCTCTCGAATACTGGAGACAATATCACTTTGATGGTATTGAAAGAGTTTACTTAAAACAAAAAGTCACTGCAACTGAAATAACAACTACAACTGATGTTGCTGGATTTGAACTTGGAGAAATCGTTACAGGTCAAACATCTGGCGCTAAAGCTTTAGTTGCTCGAGAAATTCAATCTGATATTAGATCATTTAGAGAATCTAGTGGAACTACTCTATTAGTTAGAGATGTAGACGGAGACTTTCAGGCCAATGAATATATTGTTGGGGAATCTTCAGGCACACAAACGCAATTAGTATCTATAACTAAAGGCACATATGATAACAAATACTTTGATTTGCCTGATTTAGTGTATGGTGTTAACAGAGTTATACCATTTGCTGCAGCTTCTACATCAAAGAACTTATTTGATTTACAATATCAATTAAGATTAAATGATTTATATGACCTAACATCAGTATCACTCATCTATTATAAACAAGTAATGAGTCATATTGCTTTACTTGATTTAGAATTAAATGGTCATCCAATGTATCGTTTTAATCGTATGCAAGGTCGTTTATTCTTAGATATTAATTGGGGAGCTGATATTGCAATGGGTGAATTTATTGTTATTGAATGCTATCGTGCTTTAGATCCAGTTGAATGGGGTAAAGTGTGGAATGAACCTTGGTTAAAGAAATACACCAGTGCTTTAATTAAAAGACAATGGGCAACAAACATTAAGAAATTTACGGGTATCTCATTACCAGGTGGTGTAACACTTGACGGTAATGCTTTATTTGATGAAGCAAACAATGAGATCTCACAACTAGAAGATGAGTTAATTAATAAATCAGCTCCACTTGAATTCTTTTTAGGATAACTAATGCCACGTTCAGTATATTTCAGTCACGGCACTAGGTCAGAACACTTACTACATGAAGATATCATTGTAGAGTCTATTGGTATTTATGGCCAAAACTTCTATTATATTCCAAGAGAACTTGTAGCAAAAGACGAGATACTAGGCGAAGATCGGCTTTCTAAATTTAAGAAAGCGTTTGCGATCGAGATGTACCTAGAAAATGCAGAAGGCTTTGAAGGCCAAGGCGCATTCATTCAAAGATTCGGCGGAATGATGATGGAACAATCTGCTACATTAACTGTAGCTAGAAGACGATGGGAACAATTGGTAGGAAGATTCGGTGCAACAACTATACCATCACGACCTAATGAAGGTGACTTATTATATTTCCCTTTAACAGATGGTCTATTTGAAATTAAGTTTGTACAGCATCAAGATCCTTTCTATCAGATTGGTAAACTCTTTGTATATAAACTTGAAGTTGAACTCTTTCAATATGCTTCCGAAAGAATGGAAACTGGTATTAAACAGATTGATGACTTCGAAACGCTTAAATCATTTAGTACTGATGTTGTACAGAATGGTACCATAAGAGAAATAAGAGTGACAAATCGAGGAACAGCATACAATGCTGCACCTACAGTAGAGATTGAAGCGCCACAGGCCTCTCAATCAACTGCATTGGCTACAGGAACTATTGTTAATGGCGCATTAAGTTCTATTGAAGTAACATATGGTGGAGTAGAATATACATCTACACCAACCGTAACAATTAGTAATCCAGATATAGGATCAGATGTAGCAACAGCAACAGCTTCAATATCTAATAATAAAGTTACAAGTATATCAATTGTAAACCCTGGTTCTGGATATGCTTCAGCTCCAACAATTACAATTGATCCACCTCCATTATATACAACTGCTGCAGCAACTGCAATACTTGGAGATCAAGTTGGTGTTAATGACACTGAAGTTGTAAGAATACAATTAGATAATCCTGGATCTGGATATACATCGCCGCCCACTGTAACAATTACAGGTGTTGGAACTGGAGCAACTGCAGTAGCTTATATTGAGAATCTAGATAAACAAGATTCTTTTGGTGACAATAATAAATTTAAAGAAGAAGCTGCTGATATCTTATTTTCAGAAGATAACCCATTTGGAGAAGTTAACTAATGTTAAACGATCAAGTCTATTATCATGGAGCAATAAGAAAAAGTATTGTTGCTTTTGGTCGTCTATTCTCTGATATTAGAATTCAAAGAGCAAATAATGATGGTCAAGTAGAACAAACAATACAAGTGCCATTAGCGTATGCTCCAAAAGAAAAATGGTTAGTAAGAGTAGATGGAGACCCATCTTTAAATAACTATACATATGTTTCACTACCAAGAATGAGTTTTGAAATTGTAAGTTATGCTTATGACCCAACAAGAAAAACAAATAAACTAAATCGTATTACATGCGAGAATTTGAATGGTACTAATAAGAAATCTACATTTAGTCCTGCCCCATATAATATAGATATTAGTTTATACATTATTACAAAAACACAAGAAGATGGTATGCAAATCTTAGAACAGATCTTGCCAATATTCACACCTGAATATACATTGGCAGTTAATGCATTACCAGCTTTAGATGTAGTACAAGATGTTCCTGTGATTTTACAATCAGTACAGGTTAACGATGAATATGATGGTGATTTTCAGACAAGACGATTTGTAACTCATACACTGAACTTTCAGTTGAAGACAAACGTTTATGGTTATGTTAGTGAACAAGGTGTTATTACAACAGTCAATACTAATCTTTCAGAACCTATAAACACAAAATATACAGCAACCTCGCCTTCTCCTGATGATCCTGTCACAGAGAACTGGGAAGCTCAATTTTAATGGCACAAGTTTATTTAGGTAATCCTAATTTAAAAGCAGCAGGAGTTACGGTACCATTTACAGAAGATGATGTTATAGAACTTCGTAAATGTCGTAAAGATCCTATCTATTTTATTGAGAACTATTGTAAGATTATTACACTAGATCATGGTCTACAACCGTTTAAATTATATGAGTGTCAACGTGAAAAGGTTAAAATAATACATGAAAATCGTAAAGTCATTCTTATGGAAGGTCGGCAGCAAGGTAAAACTACCACGAGTGCTGCGTACATTCTATGGTATACTATATTTCAAGATTCGAAAACGGTCGCCATATTGGCAAACAAAGCAACCGCCGCGAGGGAAGTACTTAACAGATACCAATTAATGTATGAACATTTGCCGAAATGGATGCAACAAGGTGTCATTACATGGAATAAAGGTGATATTGAATTAGAAAATAATGGAGTTGTCTTTACTGCAGCAACATCAAGTTCAGGTATTCGAGGTAAATCTGTTAACATGTTATATGTTGATGAGACCGCAATTATACCTAATAATGTAGCAGAAGACTTCTTTACTTCAGTTTATCCTACAATTTCTGCAGGTACAACATCTAAGATCTTATTATCTTCTACACCATTAGGTTATAATCATTTCTGGAGGTTCTGGAATGATGCAGAACAGGGTAATAATGACTTTGTACCATTGTTTATACCATATTGGAAGATTCCCGGTAGAGATGAAAAATGGGCAGAAGAACAAAAAAGACAGCTCGGTGAGTTAAAATTTAACCAAGAAGTACTATGTACATTCCTAGGATCAAGCTTAACACTAATACGAGCAGATGTTCTGGCCAAGCTAAATCCTACAAATAATAAATATAGTAAAGATGGTTTAGATGTATTTAATAAACCGGAAAAAGATCATACATACGTTATTGTTGCAGATACAGCAAAGGGCGTTGGTGCTGATTATTCTGCATTTAATATAATAGATATTACAGAAGTGCCATATAAGCAGGTAGCAAAATATAGGGATAATAAGATAAGCCCATTACTCTACCCAAATGTAATACATAAAATGGCAGTAGATTATAATAATGCATACGTGTTAATAGAAGTAAATTCAAGCGAACAAGTAGCAGCAATACTCTACTCTGAACTTGAATACGAGAATATCCTTTTTGTCAATAGAGGCTCTAATGGACAAGTTGTTTCCGGTGGTTTTGGCGGTGGACAAACCCAATTAGGGGTTATTACTGATAAAAAGGTTAAAAGAATTGGTTGTACCAATTTGAAATCAATGGTTGAAGAGAATAAGTTAATTATACAAGATGTAGATACCATTGCAGAGTTATCAACTTTCATTGAAAAGAGGGGTTCCTTTTGTGCAGATGAAGGTTATCATGATGATTTAGTTATGACTTTGGTATTATTTAGTTGGTTGACTTCCAACCCATACTTTAAAGACTTAAATGATGTTAATATGAGACAAGCAATGTATGAATCTCATATACAACATATCGAGGACGAATTAACTCCATTTGGTTTTTATAATGATGGACAGGAAGAAGAATCTGATAAAGTGCTAGCGAATTTTTGAATATTATAATAATATAAATAACATTATAGAGGAAACTCTAAACTTACTTAATTAAGGAGAAACATAATGGCGTTTCAATTATCTCCAGGAGTAGTGGTAACAGAACAGGACTTAACTAATATTGTTCCTGCCGTTTCTACATCTACTGGTGCTTTTGCTGGTACATTTGTTTGGGGACCAGTTGAAGAACCAGTTACAGTTACATCTGAGAATGTTCTTGTAGAAAGATTTGGTAGACCTACAACAGGTAACAGTCAGTCGTTCTTTACAGCCGCAAACTTCCTATCATACACAAACAATTTATTGGTATCACGAGTAGATTCTACATCAGTAAATGCTGTGGCTGAACAAACAGGCCGAATAGCTTCTATTACAATTACTGAAGCTGGTGATTCATATACTACTGCTCCTGCAGTAACTATTTCTGCACCAGATATTAGTGGTGGTACACAAGCTACTGCTGTAGCAGAAATTGATGAACAAACTGGTGCTGTAACATCTATTACTATTACTAATCCAGGTAGTGGTTATCTATTAGACCCTGATACAGGCGTTGCTGATAATGCACTTATTACAATTGAGGCTTCTTCAGGTACATCTGCAACAGCTACAATGACTTTAGAATTTACTGGGTTTAAAATTAAAAATACTGATGACTACATTAACTACTATGTAAATGGTGGTGGTATTATTGGTCCATGGGCAGCTAAATATCCAGGAACACTAGGTAACTCACTTAAAGTTTCTATGGCTGACTATACAACATATAGTACATGGGTGTATAAAGATGAATTTGATACACAACCAGGTACTTCAGAATATGTAGCAGGTAAAGGTTCACAAGGCGACGAAATGCATATTGTTGTTGTTGACGAAGACGGCGATATTACTGGTACTCCAGGCGTTGTTATAGAAAAATTTGCTTTTGTTTCTAAAGCTGCTGATGCTAAAAAGACAGATGGATCTAATAATTACTATAAAACAGTAATTAATGCTCAATCACGTTATATTTGGTGGATGGATCATACTACACAGGTTGCAGCAACAAGTACGACAAACGCATCAACAATTACAGATACAGCAGCATTACTTGATATTGGTGCTGAAACAGAGCCAAATAAAGGCTTTAAAGACTTATCTGATGCACAAACAATATCATTAACTGGTGGTACATTAGATATTAATCCTACACAAGGTAATATTCAAACAGCTTTTGCTGCATTTGCAAATGCTGATTTATATGATATTTCATTAGTCTTAGGTGGTAGAACACCACATGAAACTGCAGACTTCATTATTAGTAATGTTGCTGAAGTAAGAAAAGACTGTGTAGCTTTCATATCACCAATCAATGCAACATCTGAAGATATTATTGTTGGTAGTGGTTCTGATGCAGCTAATGCATTAGTAGCATTTAGAAATGAATTACCATCTTCTTCATATGCTGTTCTTGATTCTGGATATAAATATCAGTATGACAGATACAATGATACATATCGTTGGGTTCCACTTAACGGTGATATCGCTGGTCTTGCTGCTAGAACAGATTATACAAACGATGCATGGTGGTCACCAGCTGGTTTAAATCGCGGTCAAATTAAGAACGTTGTTAAACTTGCTGTTAACCCTGGTAAAGTTGAAAGAGATACACTTTATAAAGCAGGTATCAACCCAGTTGTAACATTCCCTGGTGAAGGTACAGTTCTATTTGGTGATAAAACTCTTCTTGCTAAACCAAGTGCATTTGATAGAATTAACGTTCGTAGATTGTTCATTGTTCTTGAAAAAGCTATTGCAATTGCTGCTCGTTATCAGTTATTTGAATTTAACGATTCATTTACAAGAGCACAATTTAAGAACTTAGTTGAACCATTCTTACGAGATGTACAAGGTCGAAGAGGTATTGTTGACTTCAGAGTTAAATGTGATGATACAAACAATACTGGTGAAGTTATCGATCGTAACGAGTTTGTTGCCGATATCTTTATTAAACCTAATCGCTCAATCAACTTCATCTCACTCAACTTCATTGCTGCACGAAGTGAAGTAAGTTTTGAAGAAATTGGTGCGTAACATATAAATAATAAAGAATAATAAAGGAAATCAAAAATGGCAAATTTAAGTGATTTTAAAGCTCAGATGATTGGTGGAGGCGCTCGCGCCAACCAGTTCCGAGTGGATCTGTCCTTTCCTAACTTTGTTACTGCCGGCACTTTGGTTGGAATTAATGCGCAGTTCATGTGTAAAGCTGCGCAATTACCACAATCAACTATAGATAACACACCTGTTTTCTATAGAGGCCGTCAAGTTAACTTTGCAGGCGAAAGAACATTTGCACCATGGACGGTATCTGTGTATAATGATACCACATTCGCTGTACGTAATGCTCTAGAGCGTTGGTCAGACGGTATTATGAACCACACAGCAACAAACGGTAGAACAAACCCAGGCGATTATCAAGTTGACTTATTAGTAACTCAATTAGATAGAAATGGTGCTGCAATTAAATCATATACATTTAGAGACGCATATCCAACTGTAATTAGTCCAATTCAGTTAGATTACGAAACAAATAACGTTATCGAAATGTTTGATATTGAATGGACATACAACTACTGGACATCTAATACAACCGATGGTGGTTCTGGATTTGGTGTTAACGTTAGTGTGGATACACCTATCGGTACATTCCCATTACCATTCTAGTAGTGTTTTTATTATAAAAGGTATATTATGGATATATTCGGCTTTGAGATAAAGAGGAAAAAAGAACAGCAACCTAAAGGGGCCGTAGTAGCCCCTGCGGTTGATGATGGCTCTACCCTTATATCATCTAATACTGCTGCTTATTACGGCGCTACATTAGATTTAGAAGGTACCATCAAGACTGAGAATGACCTCATACGAAGATACAGACAGGTTGCTCAATACTCTGATTGTGATAGTGCAATTGAAGATATTATCAATGAAGCTATTACTGCAAACAGTGATGAATCACCTATTGATATTGTACTAGATGATGTAGAATTATCTGAAGGTATTAAAAATAAAATACGTGATGAGTTTGAAAATGTATTAAAACTCTATCACTTTGGCTCTAAAGGCCATGACATGTTTAGATCATGGTATGTTGATGGTAGACTTTACTATCATATATTACTAGACAATAACAATCCTAAAAAAGGGATTGCAGAAGTAAGATATATTGATCCACGTAAAATTCGTAAGATCAAAAATGTTACAAAGAAAAAGAATGAAAAAAATGTAGAAGTTGTCGTAAATGTAGAAGAATATTATATTTACCATGACAAAGGAATCAATGAGAATACAACACAAGGTGTTAAACTTAGTTTAGATTCCGTTGTATACGCACCATCTGGTTTAATGGACCGTAACACAACAATGATGTTAGGTCATTTGCATAAAGCAATTAAACCTGTAAACCAATTAAAAATGATCGAAGATGCTGTAGTCATCTATCGAGTTTCACGAGCACCTGAAAGAAGAGTGTTCTATGTTGACGTAGGTAACCTTCCTAAGATGAAGGCTGAACAATATGTTAACGATATTATGAATAAGTTTAGAAATAAAATTGTTTATGATGCAACAACCGGTGAAATACGAGATGATAAAAAACATCTTAGTATGATGGAAGATTTTTGGATGCCTCGTAGAGAAGGTGGTAAAGGTACAGAAATTACTACACTACCTGGTGGCCAAGGTTTAGGAGATATTGCTGATATTAATTATTTCCAAACTAAATTGTATCAAGCATTGAATGTACCTGTATCAAGACTACAGCCTTCACAAGGATTTAGTTTAGGTCGTTCAAGTGAGATTACACGAGACGAGGTTAAGTTTAACAAATTTATAGAGAGATTAAGAAAACGGTTCTCTGTACTATTTGCAGAAACTTTAAAGATGCAATTAGTACTTAAAGGTATTATTAGTCTTGATGATTGGACTACTATTGAACAAGATGTTCGATTTGACTATCAAGAAGATAATAACTTTGCTGAATTAAGAGATACTGATATTATGATGAATCGTTTGAATGTACTTCAACAATTAGATCAATATGTTGGTAAGTATTATTCACAAGAATATGTAAGAAGATTCATACTGAAACAATCTGAAGATGAAATTAAAGAAATTGATGGTCAGATTGAAGATGAGAGAGAGATGATGATAAAGGATGCTGAGTTCCAAGCCCAGCACGATGCAGCAAGAAGTGGCCAAGCTCAAGATCAAGATGATCAAGAGCAGCCAGATGACAGTGAACAAGGAGAACAACAATGAGCGGTGTAAATGATATTATAGATGCAATTCAAGGCGGTGATTCAGTTGCAATTGATAACGCATTTAATAAAGAAATGTCAGCAAGAGTTTCAGATCGATTAGATGTAATGAGACAAGATGTTGCACAAAATATGTTTAAGTCTGCAGACGTAGAAGATCTATCATCAGAAGATGATACAGAATTAGATCTAGAATCAGCAGATGTAGAAGACGTTGTAGACACAGAAGATGAATTAGATATAGAGGTTCAGGATACTGCGGATACTCCGGTGCCTGATGTAGAAACTGACGAACAGGAAGTTTAATGTATTTTAATCAGTTCAGAAAAAAGTTATCAGGCAAGAAGATAACTGAACAGCTTCGATGCTATGATCATCTTATACAAAAAGATGAAGATGGCACTGTGTTTATTGGTAGTGTAAAAACAAAGTTTACTGAGTTAGAAGAAGCTAGAAACTATATTAAGCAACAATACAAAACAGTAAAATTAGAAAAGCAAATTAAAACAGAGATATACGAAGAACTATCTGAAAATAAAATAGCAGATATAATACAAAAATATCATGACGTTAAAGTTACAGATACATTAATAGAATCATATATCGATTTAGCTTCTTCTAAACTTTTTACATTAGATCCTGTTGTTGAGGATATAAGAAAACTTAATAAACTAGACACTTTGGTTGAAGGCAAAATAGACTATAGACTTGAAGATGATAGTACTGTTGCAATCAGTTATAACACACACGAAAAATTAAAAGATTTGTTTCAAGCTCATACAGACGTTGTAGATCATATGAGACAAACTAAAGATAATTTTATACAAGTATTAAAGCAAATCGGAGAATAATAAATGGCAATATCACCACAGATATTAAAAATGAATGATACTGAAGTTGTAGTAAAGATGTATGGATCTAATGATAATGGAACTATTGATCTATCAACATTAATTCCTGCAACACAAGCATTATCTGGTGAAACACAAACTGTTAATATTAATAAAGTTGAATGGGCAGGAACTGATGCATCAACAGTAGCTATTACAAGAAATACTACAGGTGTATTAACATTTGATGCAACAGGTAGTGATGCTTTAGAATTTGGTGCCGGATACTCTGATACAACAGCAAATACTGAAGATATTACAGTAACTGTAACTGGCACAGTAGCAGTTTATTTAACACTACGTAAAGTTGGTGGTTATGCTAACAAAGTAGAAACAGCACAGTTTGGCATCTATGATGACGTCACAGCTGTAGGGAGCTAAGTAAATGAAACTAATTAAAGAACATACCGAAGAGGTTAAGTATCTAGTTGAAGAGAAACTAGGTAAAGGTAAAGAATATTTTATTGAGGGCATATTCCTTCAATCAAATTTAAAGAATCGTAACGGACGAGTTTATCCAACAGAAATTTTGGATAAAGAAATTAAACGCTACAATGAAGAATACGTGACTAAAAACCGCGCATTCGGTGAGTTAGGACATCCTGATTCTCCAACAATTAATCTAGATCGTGTATCACATATGATCAAAGAGCTTAAACGAGATGGTGATAACTTTATCGGAAAAGCTAAAATCATGGATACACCTTATGGAAAAATTGTTAAGAGTCTTATCGATGAAGGTGCAACACTTGGTGTTTCATCTAGAGGTATGGGATCATTAGCTCAAAAAGGTGGTGTTTCAATGGTTCAAGACGATTTTACTTTAGCAACAGCTGCTGATATAGTTGCTGATCCATCTGCGCCTAATGCGTTTGTTGAAGGTGTGATGGAGTCTAAAGAATGGGTTATGGTCGATGGAAAATTTGTGGAAAGAGATTTGCTAGAGGCCCAGCGTATTATTCGTAAAACTTCTAGTAAGAATCTTAATGAGGCGAAACTCAAACTATTTGCAGATTTCCTCAACAAAATTAAGTAAATTATAAATAATATTAATATCTTAATAAGATAATTAAATTTTAGGAGATACATATGTCTATCGAACAAAAGATTGCTGAAATATTAGCAGAGTCTAAATTAGACGAAGCTGAAGCAGCTGAAGACATCCTAGAGGATCAAGCAGAAGACGTTGTTGCTGAAGAAACCGAAGAAGTGAATGAGGAAGAACTCAAACCTTCTAAAAAGGAAGATGAAGCAAACAACAAGAAAAATGCTGTAGATAAAAACCCTCAAGGTGATAAAGCTAAAGCAGTTAAAGAAGAAAAAGATTGTGATGATGAAGACGATGACGACGAAGATGATGAAGACGAAGTCAAAGTTAAAAAAGAATCATATAAGAAAATGAAGAAAGAAGAAGTTGAAGCTGAAGACGAAATGATTGTTGACGTTAAAGAAGACGTTGATGCATTAGTTAACGGTGAAGATCTTTCTGAAGAATTTAAAGCTAAAGCAACAACAATTTTTGAAGCAGCGATTGTTTCAAGAGTTAAGCAAGAAGTTGCTAAGCTTGAAGAAGAATTTGAAGCTAAGCTTGAAGAAGCTGTAGTCGAAAGTAAAGAGGGATTAGTTGAAAAAGTTGATGGATACCTCAACTACGTAGTTGAGCAGTGGATTACACAGAATGAAATAGCCCTTGAACATGGTATGAAGTCTGAAATTCTTGAAGGCTTTGTTGGAGGTCTTAAAGGCCTATTCGAAGAGCATTATATCGATATTCCTGAGGAAAAATTTGATGTATTAGGTGCTTTAGAAGCAGAAACAGAAGAGCTTAAAGCTAAACTTGACGAACAAGTTGCTGCTAACGTTGAACTTAACAAAGTTATCAATGAAAGCAAACGTGACGAAATCGTTAAAACAGCTGCAGCTAATATGACTGAAACTGAAAAAGAAAAATTCTTTGGTTTAGCTGAAGAGTTAGCTTTTGAAGATTCAGAAACTTTCGAGAAGAAAGTACAGACTATCCGTGAAAATTATTTCAACGGTAAAACATCAACAACAGTTGAAAGCATTGTAACAGATTCTCCAGTTGAAGAATTAACAGAAGGTGTTAAGATTGATCCTCAAATGGCTCGTTACTTAAATGCTATCAAACAAAATCAAAAATATTAATAAGGAAAATTAAAATGGCTAATCGTCAAGATTTAATAAAAAAATGGCAGCCAATCCTTGAAGCGGAAGGTCTAAATCCAATTAAAGACCAACACCGTAAAGAGGTTACTGCTATTCTTCTTGAAAACCAAGAAGTAGAAATGCGTAAACAAGCTGGTATCCTAAACGAATCTCCTACCAATGATGGTGGTACAGGTCTTGCTTTAGGTCATGCAGGCGCTACAACTAATGATGTTGCTGGTTTAGACCCAGTACTTATCTCTTTAGTACGTCGTGCTATGCCACAAATGATTGCATATGATATCGCTGGTGTTCAACCAATGACACAACCTACAGGTCTTATCTTTGCAATGAAATCGCGTTATTCAGCACAAAATGGTACTGAAGCTTTATTTAATGAAGCTCAAACAGATCACTCTGGTGCAGCATCTCCTGCACACGAAGGTTCGAACCCAGTTCAAGGTACATACACAACAGGTACTGGTATGGCAACAGCTGATGCTGAAGCTTTAGGCGAATCTGGTGGTACTGACTTCGGTGAAATGGCTTTCTCAATTGAAAGAACAGCTGTAACAGCTAAGACTCGTGCTCTTAAAGCTGAATACTCAATCGAATTAGCACAAGATCTTAAATCAGTTCATGGTCTTGACGCTGAAGGTGAGTTATCAAACATCCTTTCACAAGAAATTCTTGCTGAAATCAACCGTGAAGTTGTTAGAACAGTATATAGAACTGCTAAACCTGGTGCTCAAGTTGGTACAGCTACTCAAGGTACATTCGACTTAGACGTTGACTCTAACGGTCGTTGGTCAGTTGAAAAATTCAAAGGCTTATTGTTCCAAATCGAACGTGAAGCTAATGCGATTGCTCAACAAACCAGACGTGGTCGTGGTAACTTCATCCTTTGCTCATCAGATGTTGCATCTGCTTTAGCAATGGCTGGCGTACTTGACTATGCTCCTGCATTATCAACATCATTAAACGTTGATGAAGCTTCTACTACATTTGCTGGTGTTTTAAATGGTAAATATAAAGTTTATGTTGACCCATATTCAGCAAACCAAGGTGCTTCACAATTCTTTACTGTTGGCTACAAAGGTACTTCAGCATTTGATGCTGGTTTATTCTACTGCCCATACGTACCACTACAATTAGTACGTGCAGTTGATCCAGGTACTTTCCAACCAAAAATCGGCTTTAAGACACGTTATGGTTTAGTTGCTAATCCATTTGTTGACTTAGATGACGGATCTGGTTCTACTGGTGATTTAACAACAGATAAAAACTACTACTACAGAAAAGTTAAAGTTGCAAACATTATGTAATTTTAACATCCTCTTAGGATAGTTATTCAGATAGGGACTCTTCGGAGTCCCTTTCTTTTTATATAAATAATAATAATAGATTATATAATTAAGGATTAAAAAATGGCAAGATGTCCAGTTCCAGAGAATATTAACCCGCTAAGTCCTGTTGGATTTAGATTAGATATTCAAAAATTACCAAATGTAAGTTATTTTTGTCAAGAAGCAACGTTACCAGATGTAACTATTAACTCTGTGCCTGTTGCTACGCCATTATCAATAATGCAAATTCCTGATACAATACTACAATATGGTGATTTAATTGTTAATTTTCTTATTGACGAGAACATGGAAAACTATAAAGCACTTTATGATTGGTTAAAAGGATTAGGTTTCCCTACTAATCATAATGAATATACTAATTTTATTGCAGAAGATGAGCAATCAAATAAAATGGAACTTACTAAAAACTATTCAGACGCTTCATTATCTATTCTATCAAGCAATAATCAAGTTGTAAAAACGTTAAGATTTATTGATATGTTTCCAATATCACTAGCTTCATTACAATTTGGTTCAAACTTATCCGATGTTAATTACCTACAAGGTAATGCTATATTTAGGTATACATACTACGAATTTGCTGAATAAAGTAGTGTACTTTAATTAGTACCAGTGATATAATATAATTTTAATTAGTGTGAGAATATTATGAATTTACAAGAAATACAAGAAGAGTGGGAAAAAGATTGTCAAATCGATGATAATCATTTAGGTGAAGCTTCAACTTATACACCTAACCTGCATGCCAAATATCTTAAGTTAATGATTAACGTTAGATTAAAATTAACTAAGATTCAAGCCGATTACAATATCCTGCGTAAGAACAAATTTAAATATTATCGTGGTGAATTATCTAGAGAAGAATTATCAACTTTAGGTTGGGAACCATGGCAATATAATAAACCATTAAAGAATGAAATGGATGAATTCTTACAAGGCGATCAAGATCTTATCGCAGTAAATCAAAGAATAGAATATCTTAATATTATGTTATATACATTAGAATCTATTCTCAATCAAATTAAAGCAAGGGATTGGCAACTTAAAAACGCTATAAGTTGGAAACAATTCTTATCTGGAATGTAATGCTACTTAAAATAGAAAAAATATCTGAAGTCCATTTAAGAATATTTTCTGATCCTAACTGTGAACAAGAATTAGAAAGATTTTTTACTTACGAAGTGCCTGGAGCTCGCTTTACTCCAAAGTTTAAAGCAAGATTATGGGATGGTAAAGTAAGATTATATTCTTTAATACGTAAAACTTTATATGTTGGTCTATACAAATATGTTTTAGAGTTTGCAAGAAGAGCAAACTATCAAGTTGAGTATATACCTAACGACGATTTTCCACAGCCAATAGAATCTAACTCTCACACTATAGATAATATTGATGAATGGATTAAGTCGTTAGGAATGTACGCTAGAGGCGAGCCTGTAGATGCAAGAGATTATCAAGTAGAAGCAGTAACAACTGCACTTAATTTAAATCGAACAATATTACTATCACCAACTGCTTCAGGCAAATCCTTTATGATCTATTGTCTATTAAGATGGCATTTAGAAGAAGATCGTAAAGTTATGATTGTTGTGCCGACAACTTCACTTGTAGAACAAATGCATTCTGATTTTAAAGACTATTCAAGTAATAATGGATTTGATGTTTCAGCAAACTGTCAAAGACTATACAGTGGGTTCTCAAGAAACTTTATATCAAATGTACTTATTACAACATGGCAATCTATCTATAAACAACCAAAAGCCTGGTTTGAAAGCTTTGATGTTATTGTTGGAGACGAAGCACACCAATTTAAAGCTGCTTCTCTGATTAATATTATGGAGAAGATGCAACATGTCAAATATCGTATTGGAACTACCGGTACTATTGATGGAAAGAAAATAAATCAATTAACACTTGAAGGTTTATTCGGTCCAGTTCATAAAGTGATTACAACAAAAGAACTTATGGATACCGGAAAAGTTGTGAATATTGATATCAATTGTTTATTCTTAAAATACAATGGTGAGATACGAAAAGTTGCAAAAGATCTAGACTACCAAAAAGAAATGGATTTTCTAGTGACTCATTATCAAAGAAACAAATTCATAAGAAACCTTGCACTCAATTGTAAAGGAAATACATTAGTGTTATTTCAATATGTAGAAAAACATGGCGTTGTTCTTTATGATATGATTAAAGAAAAGACAGACACACATGAAGTTCATATTGTGCACGGCGGAGTAAAAACTTTAGATCGTGAAGATATTCGGCATAAGACTGAGGAAGGCAATAATACAATCATTGTTGCCTCTTATGCTACTTTTTCAACGGGTATAAATATACCTAGTATTGAAAACATTATCTTTGCTTCTCCAACTAAATCAAAGATAAGAAACTTACAATCAATTGGTCGTGGTTTAAGATTAAAAGAAGGTAAGAACAAATTAACATTATATGATATTGCTGATGACCTACAATATAAATCGAGAAAAAACCATACTATGAACCACTTTATTGAACGCGTTAAAATCTATTCAGAAGAACAATTTGATTATAAAATACATGAGATAGAATTATGATCAATAGCGCTTACGTTACTTTAAAACTTATTTCTGGTGAAGAAATTGTTGCTGCAGTTATGGAAGAAACAGAATTTGAAATTACTGTTATGCTTCCTATGCAAGTCAAAACATATATCAAACAAGGTGTTATGGGTCAATCTGAAGCCGTAACCCTAGGTCCATATTCCCATTTTGCATCTGATGATGTATTTACTTTCTATAAAAATCAAACTATATTCATTAAAGAATTAGAACCTAATTACATTGGGTATTATGAAGATGCTGTTGATAAACATCTTGGTTCTCTAGCAGAAAAAGCCCCTGATGCCTCAGCTGATGAAATACAACAATTAGTAGATAAGATTAATGATTTAACAGGAAGTAATTTAGATACGAAAGTAACAATGGAAGATGAATTAGATTACTTAGATAACTTAAGTATTGATGATAAAAATAAGATATTACATTAATTAATTACTTAGTTATTACTTGAAAACCCCTATACAGATATAATAACACTATCTGAATTTAATGTACAATTATTTTTTATTTGATAAAATAATTTAACTTTTAATATAAACTAGTATATAATAACTATATTATGAAAGAAAAAACTAAAAAACATTACGTTAATAACCCCGACTTTTTAGCAGCAATCATTGAATATAAAAAGCAATGTAAAGAAGCTGAAGAATGTGGAGATCCTAAACCAGTCATTCCTAATTATCTTGGAGAATGTATCCTTAAGATTGCTAACAAGCTTTCTAATCGTCCTAACTTTATTAATTATAGTTATAAAGACGATATGATTCTTGATGGTATTGAAAACTGCATACAATACTTTGATAATTTCAATCCTGAAAAGTCACAAAATCCATTTGCATATTTTACTCAGATTATCTACTTTGCTTTCCTTCGTCGTATTGATAAAGAAAAGAAACAAGCATATATCAGAGGCAAAATAGTTCGTGATAATACAATCGAATCTTTTGATGTGCAAGATCACGATTTAGATAATTCCTTTTCAAATAACTATAAAGACTTCATGCAAGATAATGGTACGTTTGAGCACGACTATGAAGATAAGAAGCGCAAGAAAAGACAGAAAAAAGAAACCCATGTTTCACTTGATAATTTTACAGAAGGCAATGAATGAAAATAGCAATTCTCGGTGATACACATTTTGGTGTACGTGGTGATTCAATTAAGTTTCATGACTACTATCGTGAATTCTATGAGAATGAATTCTTTCCTTATTTAGAAAAGAATGGAATTACTAACATATTTCAATTAGGCGATTTGTTTGACCGCAGAAAATACATCAATTTTAACACCCTGGCGTTAGCAAAAGACTACTTTTTTAACCGGATTGCTGACCAGGATCTAAAATTATTCACGCTTTTGGGTAACCATGACATTTTCTGGAAAGAGTCATTAGAAGTGAATTCTACAGGCTTGGTTCTAGGAGAATATGCACCATATATTAACTTGATTGATTCTCCTCGGGCTATAACATTTCCTGATGGTACATCGATTGATATGATACCATGGATCTGTAAAGAGAATCAACAAGAAGTCTTTGAGTATATTGATCAATCAAAATCCGATTTATGCTTTGGTCATTTTGAGATAGCAGGGTTCCCTATGTACAAGGGAATGGTCGGCAATCATGGGTTATCTCATGAAATGTTTTCAAAGTATGAAAGAGTCTTATCAGGTCATTATCATACAAGGTCCAAGCAAGAAAATATAGAATATGTTGGCACACCGTATGAAATGACTTGGCAAGACTATAATGATCCTCGAGGATTTAGTGTCTTTGATACTGAGACTCGTGAATTAGAATTCATTAAAAATCCATATACAATCCATGAAAAGATTACTTATGATGATAAGAATCGTTCTCCTATGGACCTAAGCCAAATTGACATTAAAGACAAATATGTTAAAGTCGCAGTTATTAATAAGACTGATCTCTATAAGTTTGATCAATTTGTCAATGAACTCTATACTAAGGATGCATATGAAATTAAAATTATTGAAGACTTCTCTGAATTTAACGATGGAGAAATTTCTACAGACATTAATATTGAAGATACAATGTCTATCTTATCTAACTATGTGGATTCGGTAGAGACCGATGAAAACAAAGAAGAAATCAAATCTGTTTTAAAAGAACTCTATCTTGAAGCAATAAATCAAGAAGTTGTATAATTGTACATTAATTGAATTATTTGATATAATATATTTTTGAAAGGAATATTATGTTACATGAAATTAAACACAAGGACTTTCTTGCAACTGTTGAACCTATGGGTGCATTTGTAAGACTAATCGTTTACAATGGTCAAGGTAATGGAATTACATCTATGATGGTACCAAAAGAAGTAAGTGAACAATTAGCAAAGGCCTTTAATGATTGTATTTAAGTCTGTTCAGTGGAAGAACTTCCTATCTACCGGTAATGTACCAAATAAAGTTAACCTAAATGGTCATGCAACAACATTGATTGTTGGTAAGAATGGTGAAGGTAAATCAACCATTCTAGATGCATTATGCTTTGCATTATTTGGTAAACCATTCCGTAATATTAAAAAGAACCAACTCGTTAATTCAATCAACAGTAAGAACTGTGTCGTTGAAGTTGAGTTAACAATATCTAATTCACACTACAAAATTATTCGTGGTGTTAAACCAAATATCTTTGATATATTTCTTAATGGAGATCTTGTTAATCAAGACGCAGCGGTTAAAGATTATCAAAAAGTTTTAGAGCAACAAATCCTTAAGTTAAACTATAAAACGTTTACTCAAG
>Ga0255753_1001974_pt1 | contig 23368 bp, 41 predicted proteins | sample 041ome_10_FD_179953 | JGI IMG/M metagenome (GOLD analysis project Ga0255753, IMG submission 179953) | Coastal salt marsh microbial communities from the Groves Creek Marsh, Skidaway Island, Georgia - 041412US metaG (version 2) | ecosystem: Environmental > Aquatic > Marine > Intertidal zone > Salt... | reverse complement strand
ATACCCATGGTAGGTGCCAAGTTCTTAAAGTTTTGTGGCAAGTATGAATTAAACAGATTATCAGACAACGCTGACAAGATAGCAGAATGTTTGAACGCAAGTTATCCAGATTAAGGAGAAGACCATGGCAGTGAAAGCAAAAAGTATAGTTAAGAACGAGTTTTGGGTATTGACTGACGGAAAGAAACGCATAGGTGACATCAAGGCAAATGGCGTGGGTCGGGGATACACGGTCACGTTCAATGGCATGAGGAGCGTAGAGCCGTCGATGGCACAGATGAAGCGTGAGCTAAACTTTGATTGGGTGGAAGTACCTAAACGCATCAAGGTCAAGGTCGACCAGGTACATGACTATCCCACAGACTGCGAACCATATGACGGAGTCTGGGACCTACAACACAAGGTGCCCATATACACCAAAGAGAAGAACTCAAAGTCATGGTTCTGTGCCGGGTGGTATCTGGTCAGGAAGGGACACAACTGGAAGGAAAAGTTCTGTCCAAAATTGATAACCATACAGCGTTATGACTGGCGTGGACCATACAAGACACCTGGCGAACTGCTCAAGGTCAAGGCATGAAGGGTCAGCACATAAGGCGGTTTATACAGCGTATAAACGACCTACAAGCAACAAACGCCAAAGAGTTGACCATGACCCTACACGAGGCACGCCAACTACACGCAGACATCACTAGTGCTCTGCTAGACAAACAAACAACCCCATCTGAGACTGTTGATAGTATCGAGGTAAAGGGAGGCTCATTCTAATAACTACGCAGTTTTCGGCTAAATAATAGCAGTAGAAAACTAGTAGCAAAATTAAAATGAGCAGACCTAAACCACAGATCCTTGTAGAGATAACCAACAAGGAAACATACAAGACAGAGCAAGTGCTGGCATCAGAGGGTATCTGGGCGATCTATTACGAGGAACGTCCTATCAACCTCAAGACGTCAAACTATCTCGTGTCGTATCCGGGTCCTAAATACAAGAAGGTATCCTTCTCCAACCCGGGACATGCCATTAACTTGGCCAAGAAATTAAACGAACAATTCCAAACTGACAAGTTCTCTGTCGTATTATTGGACAGGGGCAAGGTCATCTACCCAGAGAATGGGAAGAAAACTAAGTCTAACTAGGCAGATAATCCAAAAGATCGACAATCCTCCTTCCGAGGAGTTGGCACTCATGACCTGGTGGACCAACATACGTGACAACGGTGGCATGGGACTCACAGAGGACGGCTTCATACTGTTCATCGACAAACTAAAGTTGACACATTATGATTGGGACTTACCTCCACAGAGCACATTAGGCAATAGGATAGTGTTGGCGATGGATCGCAAGATGGAGTTTCCCTATTACATCAAGAGGCCCAAGGGCAAAAAGACTAAGGGTATGATCTACCTGTTCGGAGAGCGTGACGCTGTCATGCTTAACCTGTGTGGGGATCTAACGAGATTTGTTGAGAACACCCTTCAGCCAGACGAGCGCCGGGACTAGAGCGAGAGCTAATAGGCATCCAATGCCAGTGCCAAAGGCCAATGCCCAACTTGCCGTAACGGCACCGCCCATGAAGTCTGACACGGCATTACCTATGCCCGCACCAAACACCGCACCCATTCCAACTTGGAACTTGCGTGGTAGGTATTTTTCCAGATGTAGTCCATACAGGGCACCAAGTAACATTATGCCGTTATCAACCAATCCGAATATGATGTAATCTATCATGCGAATCGTCTCTCGATCTCAATTCGATATCTGGCCTTTTCCTTGTTGCGTACTGCTTTCTCTATCGCATCTACTAAACGTTCCTTTGACCAACCCTTGATTCTTGGTTTACCGTTCTTCGTGGCATCTGGATTTGCCTTACGTTTACCTGGATGCACTCTTGCTGGACCTGCCATGATTGTGATTCCTTTCTTAAAATGTCTGTAACCTATTTATGGTATAAATGTCTTGACAAATAATTCCCGTGACAGTATAATAGTTACACTTTTAGGCACCCATCGTCTAGAGGCCTAGGACACTGCCCTTTCACGGCGGCGACACGAGTTCGAATCTCGTTGGGTGTACCAATTTTCTAAGGAGATAGGGCATGATCAGAGAACAACCAGATACATACATAGTTCCAAACGAGCTTGTGTTAAAATTCCCGGGAGGAAGATACCAAATGATCATAGTGGCCACTAAGAGGGCACATGATCTACAGAAGGGAAAACGGCCCTTGATCGATGACTGGGAACGACATAAATGGAACGTGATCGCACTGAAAGAGCTCGAGGCAGGTGTGATCCCAATCACGTATCCACAGGGATTCGTTGATCCGCACACAGAAGAAGAGGAAGAAAATGTTGAATAATGATGACGATTTTAGTTACAGCAACGAAGCCGAAGAGGAAATGGCTCAGCTTCACAGCATACATCTACACATGAATGCTGTCAGTGACGTTCAAAAGAAGTTAGCCAAACAGGCAGAAAAGCCCAGTGCAGAGGTCTGTGAGGAGTGTGGTGATGACATCCCCGTGGCCAGACAGAAGGCCATCCCGGGAGTCCAGTATTGTCTGTATTGCCAAGAATACCTTGAGCGTAATCGCTCGGCTTAAATATAAATTTAATCCAAATGGAATATTGCTTTGAGAGGAGCCGGAAAGAAGCCAGTTGACATTATATTCTGTTCATTGCCCTATGGAGAGGTACAACAGGTATATGGCGCACCCGCGATTCTAAAGTCAGTGGTCCAGGCTGAAGGGTACACCGCCAAGACCAAAGATTTTGGGCTAGAACTGTTCAAACTTTGTGACAGGAACTACGACAAGTTCACTAAATTACAGAGCTATTTTCTAAGTTCAGGAAATCCATTGGACCAGGAAGAGCAATCAATATTAGATCGCCTCTATGATCAGATCATAAGATATTTCCAAAACAATCCAAGTACCTGGATTGGCATATCAGTGTTCAGCGTCTACACGCACAAAGCAACACTTGACGTCGTGGAGAGGCTCCGACAGGCAGGCAACACATCCAAGATAGTGCTGGGAGGGCGAGGTGTTAGCAGGACTCCCTACTCAAGCACGTTTGAATCGTTTGACCTGAGATCATTGGAGAAAGTTCAAAACTTCGGTCAGGTCCTGATGAACAGGAAGTTAGTTGATCAAGTGGTGATAGGCGACGGAGAGGATGCCATCCTTAGGGTGCTGAGAGACGAAATCGTTGACGCACAGAACAATCTAGACACCTTTGAATATCCGATACCAGATTATGATGACTACGACCTATCATCGTATGTCTGGAACAAGAAGGGCGTGGTATTCCCCATCACCGGTAGTAGGGGATGCGTGAGGGACTGTGATTTCTGTGACGTGAGAGAACAGTTTGGCAAGTACAGATATCGTCAGGGTAAAGATATTGCCAATGAAATGATCAGGATCAATCAACAATATGGATACAACAATTTTATCTTCACTGATAGCCTCGTTAATGGTGGTCTGAGACCATTGGAAGAATTCTGTACAGCAATGGCTGATCACAACGAGCAAAATCCAGATAACAAGATCACCTGGAGCGGACAATACATCTGTCGTGAGGAGAAATACATGCCAGAGAGGTTATATGCTTTGATGGCAAGATCAGGAGCAGAGGGACTGACCATCGGTGCTGAGAGCGGTAGTGACCATGTATTGGAACACATGAACAAGAAGACCACAGTGACCGCACTGTTCCATGAACTGGAGATGTTCCGTAAGTACAACATCACTTCCACGCTGTTAACGTTTACGGGGCACTGGGCTGAGACTGATCAGGACTTCCTGGAACACTGTCGATTCCTTGTCAGATGCATGCCTTATGTGCGATCAGGAACCATTAGTTACATCATTTTGGGATCAGTGGCTTGGGTGTTGGACGGCACCCCGTCGATGGAAGAAGTTAGGAACGGAGACATAGTCCAGGCCGACTTTGAGAAGGAGTCTCTATGGTATGCTAGATACAATCCATCTCTAACACTCAGGGAGAGGATATGGAGGAGGTTAGTTGTTGGCCAGATATGTAGAGAATTAAATTATCCAGTGAATGCTGAGATCGCTGATCTGTCATCACTGAACATCCTGATAGAACAAAATCATAGGGAGATCAATGACTTTTACAGAAAATGTCTGGAACAGGTTTGATAAGTTCCTTGAGGAACTGACAGACGAGAATGAAGTCAAGCTCAGATTGTCCCTGGAGTGCGACATGTCGCCAGAGATCAGGGTATTGGTCAATGGGGATTTGGCCTACCAAGACTCACAGCCCGACGGCCACAATGACATTGAGATAGTATCGACATTATCTAGCCAGCACAGGGAAGTGACCATTGACATATCAATGATCAACAAAACCATGGGCGTGGACACCCTGGTCGACGATGAGGGGCGTGTTGTGAGAGACAAATATGCCCGACTATCGTCCCTCCAATTGAACAACATCGATCTGTTAAAAGATTATGATTTCTTCTATGGCGGAACTCTGCTTTACCTCGACGAGGCCGGCAATGAGATACAGATAACTAACGGATTCTGGCAGAATGCCACCCTGAGGATATCCTACTCCAGGCCGCTGATGCTATGGTACAATCAGAGATCTAACAAGAACCAGCACTCAGGTGATTTGGATTCTACAGAAGCAATCAACCAACAATATACAAGATTGCTCAAGAACATAGAGAAATTAGACAAGTAATTTGTATAATATACAAAATTTACCCATAAATTATCATCAAAAATTGTATGTTATACAATATAATTTTGGTTGACAAAAAATCCAGAATTCAGTATAATAATAGAGTGATAATTTAGATATGGGGGTTCGAAAATGGGTTTAGATATGGTGGCATACAGCAAGGCCAGGGCAACTAGTAAGAACACTAGAGAGATATCTGCCTGGAGAAAACATCCTAACCTACATGGTTGGATGGAACAGTTATATCGCGAGAAGGGTGGCACTGAAGAGGACTTTAACTGTGTTGAGGTTGAGTTAACCTTAGACGACTTGGATCGTTTAGAACGTGTGGTGTCACATGGTCGCTTACCTTACACCACTGGTTTCTTCTATGGTAATCCTGCTGACGAATACTACAGAGATCAGGACATGGCTTTTATTGAAGAAGCCAAAGGTGATATTGCTGGCGGTCGTAAAGTTTATTATTCAAGTTGGTGGTAGGAGGACTTATGTTTGATTTTTTACTCGGCATCCTAATAGGTGCGATCATTATGGACGTATTATGGGCTTGGAGACTGGGCTATGTCAATTCGATATGGCAATATCTCCGCATGAAATATAAATTATTCAGAGCGAGGTTCCTATGATCCGATCTCACTTTAGGACTTACTGTTATGAAAAGTGGTATGAATACAAGGAAGAAGTTCGGGAGTGGGAGAAGAGAGTAGTAGAGGGGCCACCGGAAGAATATTTTAAAAAGTATAAATGGTTCTTAAAGGCAAAATACAAACAGGAGAACGTAAATGAATGAGACACTAGTGGTACTGGCCATCGTGACTCAGGCTGGTATGATAAATCAGGATCTAAAGTTTAGCACCATGGAACAGTGTGAACAGGCCAGATCAAATATTAAACACATGGAGAGCTTCTGTTATCAACCTCCAGAGGTTGATATGAACGCCACCATCGATCAGATGGGCGATGTGTTGAAACGTATGAAAGAGGCATTGGAACGTGCTACCACTGAAACTGACGAAGACTCAACACCTACGCTTTAAGATATTCATATATCTGGTATTGGTGGGTAGCATAGCGACCTCAGGTTGGGGTACGTACAAGCAGTGGTTGAATCCTCTCAACATGAAGGTTGAGGAAGATCCAAAACAACACGACGGTAGCCAAGAATTCAACCCACACCAAGAATGGGAAAGTGCTATACAACCAGCACCTGATGAGGATGGTGTGCGTAGATATTTAGATCCATACGAGTTACACAAACACGGTGAAGAATCTGAAAAAGAGCTTGACACAGAAATAGAAAGATGATATACTAATATTGTTCAATTAATAAACGGGGGTTTAATAAATGTCAGAGAACAGAACGATAACAACACTAGAGGCTAGAGAGAGCCTCAAGAAATGTTTCCAGAAACAGCGTCCAGTATTCCTATGGGGTCCCCCGGGCATCGGTAAATCCGAACTGGTCGCTGAGATCACAAACGAAATGAAGGGTCACATGATTGACCTACGCCTCGGCCAGATGGACCCAACGGACATCCGAGGTATTCCATACTACAACAAGGAACAGAACCTAATGGATTGGGCTCCTCCGATAGACTTACCCACGGAAGAGTTCGCAAAGGACTTTCCCGTGGTTGTGTTATTCCTAGATGAGATGAATTCCAGTGCGCCAGCGGTACAGGCCGCGGCCTATCAGTTGATACTGAACAGGCGTGTGGGTAAGTATCAACTGCCAGACAACGTGGTAATGGTTGCGGCTGGTAACAGGGAAAGTGACAAGGGTGTGGTATATAGGATGCCAACGCCTTTGGCAAACAGATTCATACACCAAGAACTGAGAGTGGATTTTGACTCCTGGGAGCAATGGGCAGTCAAGAACAAGATCCACAAGGACGTGATCGGATATCTTGCTTACTCAAAGCAGGACCTATACGATTTCGATCCCAAGAGTTCGAGCAGGGCATTCGCAACCCCCCGTTCGTGGTCCTTTGTATCAGAAATACTGTCTGATGAGGACACCGATAAGAATGTTCTGCTCAACTTAATCGCGGGGGCAGTGGGCGAGGGTCTCGCCGTAAAATTTATGGCACATAGAAAAGTTGCCGCACAGATGCCTAACCCAACGGACATACTTGACGGCAAGGTCAAGGATCTAGAGGTCAAGGACATATCAGCGATGTACTCATTGGTTGTGTCGATGTGCTATGAGCTAGCGGACAGGCAAGAGAAGAAGGTCAAGGAAGATGCTTGGTACAAGTCATTAGACAACTTCTTCGAATACATGATGAAGAACTTCGAGACGGAGATCACCGTCATGGGTGCCCGAACTGCTCTTACCACATACGATCTTAAGTTTTCACCAACCAAGCTCAAATCGTTCGACAAGTTCCACGATAAGTACGGCAAGTACATCTTAAAGGCCGCACAATGACCGGAGGAAAGTCCTGGAGGGTGATGCGTATGTCACCGCAGTGGAACGCATACCCCCAGTTCCAATACGCGATCGTCTATGATCGCATCAGTTACCAACAGAGCGTCAGGGATTTCTTCAAGGCGATCGCGTGGTGTTGGGACACATTTGAGGCCAGCATCGACCTACAGAGCTGGAAGGCCCTACGCAAGTCAGATGAAGTAAATAAGTTTTGGACATGGGACACGCAGACCAACGTGCATCCAAACAGGATATATCTTGCCACCTCGAAAGAGGTTGACGCATTCTTACTGAGATGGAACTAGGATTTACCATAGACAAGTTACCCAATGGCGGTAGCGAAATGAGCATCAAGATCGAACGTCCATTGGACGATCTGGACAGCATAATCGAATGGAATGATCGCATGCAATTGATCAACAGTGAGATCAGCGGATTGCCCTATGTCAACAGGAAGAGCTATGGCAAGTGGGTATGGAACAACGATTATGAGTTAAACAGATGGCTAACTTATTACCATTTAAGGTTCACAGAGAAAGATGATCAATCGTGAGGACTTCGAGGAATTCGAATTGTATTATACTCAACAGGTATTGAAGAATCCAAACCTACGTTACGGTGAGGCATTCTTCACATTCTTTCCTGAGCTGGATTACATGAGCTACAATCCAGGCTCCAGTCCGGCTGGCCATGCTGTCTATGTGATAGTCACCGAAACTGACAAGGAGAGGGCAAGGGAGATGTGCTTGTCTTACGTATTAGACGAATGAAGTTTGAGAAGACACTGGCAGGTTGCATAGACATCTGGGCTGACACCAGCGAGTATCCTGAGAACACCATCGCATTCGCGGAGCACCAAGCCAACGATCCCGAGAGGGCTAAAGTGAATTGGGAGCCCGCACCCTACATGGGCGATGATGCCACGTCCAAGAGGGCATGTGAGGTCCTGGACCTGACATGGACCTATCGCAACACCCCCAATGCCATCATGCACAAGATCTATGAGGACTTCCATGAGACCGTACAAGACGTGACCAAGCAGTACATGGAACGCTATGGCATACGTGAGAACTGTTACAACGAGAGCCACTATCAGATGTTGAGATACACACAGGGCGGGCAGTATCCGTTACACTACGACGGTCCCACTATATTGGGCAGGCACATATCAGTGATCCAATATCTCAATGAGGACTACGAGGGCGGTGAGCTGGTGTTCCCGTTACATAACATCTGGATCAAGCCCAGGAAGGGATTGCTCGTGATGTTCCCTAGCAACTACGCATACCAACACATGGCACAGCCCGTGACTAGGGGCACCAAGTATGCCATAGTGACTTGGCTACATGATAGGCCCAATCCATGACTGATGACAACCACATCGTGATACACTGGCGCAACGGTGATACACTCCAAAAATGGAACGAGCACATGGCATGGGTCACCGAGCAGTTCGGACTGCCTGGCAGAGAGTGGAGTGCTGACGTGACGTCCGAGGGCATGACCATACGATTCAATAACAAGAATGATGCCATGATGGCAAGGTTGAAATTCGGATTATGAAATTATTCGTGAATGGTGATAGCCATACGGCAGAGGTATATCCTGGAGGTGGTATCACGGCCACTGAGAGATTGGCCAAGAGATATGGACTGGATTATGAAAATATAGCATATCCCGGTGGTAGTAATCAGCGTATCATAAGGACGACCCAGGAGAGATTCTGTGACTTGGTTCCAGAGGAAACACTGATCGTGATAGGTTGGTCCAGTTTTGAGAGGACCGAATACTACTATGACAAAAAATGGCACCAGATAAGTAGTGACCTTGAATATAAGGTTGATCCTGAGCTGGATAACGTGAGGAAAGAAAGGATCGCTGGTTATCCTGAAGGTCGCAACTTTGACAAACATGCCGAGCAACACAACCAGATCTACGTGTTCCACAAACTATTGGAACAACAAGGATTCAAACACTTGTTCTATCAAGGATGTCTGACACACTTCTTTGACTGTGAACCCGAACAGGCGATGCCGTTTAAATTTGATTGGAATGGGTGTTGGGCACACGATCCCTACGTAAAGGATGATTGGACAGCCGAGAGCTTTAGTCGTTTCGCCATGGACCATGGATGCGAACACTCGGATCATCGCATGCACTACGACCAGGATGCCCACGACCTATGGGCAGACTATCTAGATCCACACATCCAGAGATTGTTAGGATGATGCAGGTGGAACAAGAGATAATTAAGTGGATGAAAGAGTTTGTCGAGAAGCCTAATCCTAAATTAGGTGATTGGGCTCCCTGTCCCTATGCACAGGCCGCAAGAGTAAACAATCAGATTGAAATAGTAGAGGGCAAGAATGCCCTAACGGACTTTGAATCCATTGACCTGGACGCAAAGGAGGTCTGGGTGTTTTGGTATCCCACGGAACAATATACGGGAGACGAGTTTGCTGAAATAGCCAAAGAGTTAAATCGAACTCTAATGAAACAAGATATCGTTGTATTGGAAGATCATCCTGATCTAGTAGAAAATGTTAATGGTGTTCATATGAACTTTGGCAAGGCTAGTTTGTTAATCATACAAAGCCTTAGTAAACTTAACAAGGCCGCGGATAAGTTACGTGAAAAAGGTTATTATGACCAATGGAGCCAGGAAGGATTTGATGAGGTAGTTACTTGGCGTTATAAGTAACTGCATGATATCAAATGATTTACCAATAGAATATGCCAGAATTGATCTAGAAAAAACCAACTACAAAATTTTAGATAACTTCAAAGTCATAACAGATCCCGACATTAATGAGCTACAGGCAATCTTTAGAAAATATTGCCAATACAAAAAGTTTATCAGTGTTGAGCCAATGTGGGACGCAGAATTTATCTGGGATCATAATGATATTTTAGGTTATTACGATGATACCAAATTGGTTGCATGGTCGGTGGTAACCAAGTATAATGATAGTGATGTTTATGCTGTGCAGTTTGCATGGGATTATGCAAATCCTAAATTAAGACTGGGTATAGCAAGTTTGAAATCGGAGTGTGCTTACTATAAAAGCCAGGGATACAAGTATTATTACTTGGGAGAAGCACACAAATACAAATCAAATCTCAAAGGATTTGAAACATTAGGGCCATTATGAGTAAATTTAACAGCCACGCAGAGTTTCAACAACTTAAAGAAGTGATTGTTGGACAGGGTTACCCGCCGGAATATTTTGACTTCATACAGGATCAGGAAGTTAGAGAAAACTTACAAAAGATCTTTGGTGAGATCGAGGAAGATTTCCAATTTCTGATCAAGAAACTAGAAGATCTAGGTGTCAAATGCCATCGTCCACCAATACCGACAAAGGAAGGATTCGCTAGGAATCCAAATATGGTTCCACCGTTGACTCCCAGAGATAGACAGGTGGTATTAAATGAGAAGATGGTGTTAATGAATAAATGGGATACCTGGAAGCCATTGCATCAAGAACTTAGAAAACAAGACCCGGATAACGTTATCGATACAGTGAGAGAAACTGACGGAGCCAATGCCAGTTGTATATTTAAGATGGGTCGTGACATATGGTTTGATCAGAGTGACTTCCTAACGCCTACCCAGACGTCGTGGCTAAAAGAAAATGTATTAACAAGACCAGACTATAGATTCCACGAGATGGTCACGGACGGACACAGTGATTGTGTGTTTACTGTGTTAAAACCTGGAGTCATACTTACAAGTTTCTGGGACGCGGGTGTTGCCTATAAAGATGACTTCCCAAATTGGAAACTACATAGGGTGGAAAATCCCAGCCTGGAGAGATTTAATGAATTCAGGGGAGAATTGCACCCTGGGTTTACCTGGTGGGTTCCCGGAGTTGACAATGCTCCCAGGTTCAAACAATATGTTGACACATATCTGGGAGAATGGGTTGGAGAAGTCCATGAGTCGGTGTTTGATGTTAACTGCTTGATAGTCAATGAGGAAAATGTGATCTTTGGCTGTTATGACGAGGCAGTGTTTAAGTATTGTGAGGACAATGGCATCAATCCGATATTATGTGACATAAGACATAGGTTCTTCTTTGATGGTTCAGTGCATTGTTGCACACTAGATACCGTGAGAGAAGGTGATTGTGAAGATTATTTTAGTTAGGAATTATTATGGACATTTATAACGTATGGGCCGACAAGGCAGGCGACATCGATGACAAGACCTGGATCGAAAACATGCAGGCATTCATGCAACAGTTGATCGACGAAGGCAAGATGGAACGCTATCGCATCATGCGTATGAAACTGGGTTTCCGTTCAATGGATATCCCTGAATGGCACATCATGATGGAATTCAAGAACATGGAACAATTGGATCAAGCACACCTGAGAGTTGCTCCACTCAAGGGAGATCTAGAGGTCAAACACAAGAGCTTTAATCAATTTGTAGACACTTCAACAATACAACACGCACTGTATAGAGATTATCCGGACGACATGACCGTTTATGATTGACCAATAGATCGCATCATAGTATAATCATACTATGAAACCTATGCGAGAGGACCTCATGGTCCAACAACAAGTCGAGTCAGTGTGGCAACACATGGTGGGCGTGATATGCCTCAACCAAACATACCGCAAGCAGGTCAAGGAACTCCTACCACGACTATTCAAGAGATACCCAACACCCGAGAAGTTCCTGCGTGGACGTGTGGAAACACAGCAGAGGATGTTACAGCCCCTGGGCATGTGGCGCCGCAGGACGAAGATGTTGCGTAGGATGAGCGAGGACTTCCTCACATGGGACGGAGTGGATGCCCGTGACCTACACGGCATAGGCGAGTACGGCAGTGACAGTTATCGCATATTCTACAAGGGAGAGCGTCCTGAGCCCAGGGACAAGGAACTACGCAGGTACCTAGGTTTTCCGCCGTTGTAGCTCAGTCGGTAGAGCAACTGATTCGTAATCAGTAGGTCGGAGGTTCGATTCCTCTCAACGGCACCAACGATAAGTAAAATATCACTTGACACAAAAACCAAAAGATCATATAATAATAATATGACAACAGCGACCACAGCAAACACCAAAGACGTAGAGGACAAGTTCAAGGACATACTGGGACCCACTGATCCAGCAGTTGACAGAGAGGCCAGAGAACGCCTAGTCACAGCCAGGATTGGACTACTGCTAAAACAACCTTTCTTTGGTAACCTAGCGACAAGGATGCAACTGACCAACGCTGATGAATGGTGTCCAACAGCGGCCACGGACGGACGCAAGTTCTACTATAACTCACGCTTCATAATGATGCTCAAGAATGAGAAGGAAGTGGAGTTCCTGTTCGGACATGAGGTATTACATGCCGTATACGAGCACATCGGTCGCAGGGTGGACAACGATCACCAGGCACAACTCTCAAACATCGCGGCCGACTACTGCGTCAACGGTGACCTGGTACAGCACAGGATAGGTGAGATGATCACAACAGTTCCATGCCTACATGACACCAAATACTATGGTTGGAACTATGAGAAGGTCTATGACGACCTATATGAGAACGCCGAGAAGATCGACGTCAGTGATCTCGTTAAGCAGTTGCTGGACGAACACTTGGAGAACGAGGAGTCAACTGGTTCCGCTGATGGTCCAGACAGCAAACAGAAGAAAGACGGACAGGGCAAGAAGCCAACACTGTCCAAGGAAGAGTTACAGGAGATCAAGGACGAGCTAAAAGAGGCAGTGGTCAATGCCGCGAAACAGACAGGCGCGGGTAACTTGCCCGGTGGTGTCAAGAGACTGATACAGGAGATCACAGAGCCCAAGATGGACTGGCGTGAGCTGTTACGCCAACAGTTGGAGAGCACACAGAAGAGTGACTACACATGGCAACGTCCCAGCCGTAGGGGTTGGCACATGGAAGCGGTGTTACCCGGTACGGACCATGAGGAGATGATAGACATCGTCGTGGCAATGGATATGAGCGGTAGTATCAGCGACAGCCAAGCCAGAGACTTCTTGAGCGAGGTCAAGGGCATCACAGAGGACTTCAACAACTACAAGATACACATATTCAGTTTCGACACTGAAGTTTATAATCCAAAAGACTTTACAAGTGAGAACCTAGACGATATAATTGAATATGAGCCTGAGGGCGGTGGTGGTACCGACTTCGAGTGCATGTTCAACTATATGAAGGATGAGGACATCAATCCAAAACGATTGGTTGTATTCACAGATGGTTGGCCATTTGGTTCCTGGGGAGATCCTAACTATTGCGACACTGTTTGGATCATACACGGTAATGATCATCCCAATCCCCCGTTCGGTACCTGGGCACACTACGAAGACAAGTAGTAAAAATTCACACCCACCGTTTAACTAGCCTTAAATAGTAACATAGCAGGAGAACATACTTATGGCCAAAGATAAGAAAAAAGAAGTAACAGAAGAAGTAACAGAAGAAGTTAACCAGGAATCACAACCTGAGAAGCAACAACCGCAGGCACCACAACTCACGGTACAGGACATGATCACTCTCAAGAGTGCCATCGAACTTGGATCGCAGAGGGGAGCATGGCGTGCGAATGAGCTAACAGCAGTGGGCACCGTGTATGAACGCCTTTCAGCATTCATCCAAAGCATAATGCCACCCGCAGAAGAAAAACCTGAGGGGGACGCCCCTAAGGAAACAAAAGGAGAATAATCATATGATTAAACACGTCGGAAGACACAATGAACAAAAGGTAGCGATCGTATTCAAGTCATTACCGGATGATCCAAACCACGCACTAGTGGTCTACTCAGACACATTACCGAGCTTCATCCATGACGGACTCATGGGAGTATTGGAATCCAACAACGGACAGGCGGCTAACAATCTGGCAGATGAGCTGGACAAGCACACAATGGGCGATGGCCGAAACATCCTTCACGCATTACACACCGACGGTTACTTGACCAAGGTTGAGACACGACACGTCATCGTAGAAGCGAACTCAAAGTCTGGCGTTAGACTGGACGAGCTCAACAAGATGTTGGGTGAGATGTCAGCAGGTGGAATCAAGGCACAGGCTAGTGAACTATTAGCAAAGGGCAACGCACTTATTGAAGAGGCTTACGCATTAGATCCAAGCCTGAAACCAAAGAAAGTCGGCAGACCTAAGAAAGAAGCCGCGACAGCAGAATAAACGAAAGGCAACAAATGGCGAGACTCAGCAAGGACTTCCTTGCCAAGTGGGAAGATCTAGTGGATGGTGTCGAGAAGACTGATGTGCCCATTGAATGCATCAAACGCATAGTGATCAAGTTAGTGGGTGGTCGTCGCAGATATCTAAACATATCAACACTAAGGCGCAAGGGACTAGATCCCATGGAACTGGAACAGATACTCAATGACAAGCTCGCCGAGTATGATGGCTTCATCGAGAACGTGGACTTCTTCGTTGACGTTGAGGCCGTTGCCGAAATGGTACAACCGGATACGGATGGACTGTTAGGCAAGTTCAATGACAATGACTGATGTCAAACTAATAAGCCACAGCACGGCTCCCGACGGTACTGACCTGAATGACTGCCAGGAGTTGATCGCTTTCTGTGCCAGGGTATCAAATCCCAGCAATCAAATGAACAGGGAAACCAGTGATAAACTGATCAAGTATCTGATCAAACACAAACACTGGTCGCCCCTTGAGATGGTCTCTGCTTGCCTGGAGATCAATACCACTCGAGACATAGCACATCAAATAGTAAGACATCGTTCATTCTCATTCCAAGAGTTTAGCCAACGCTATGCCGATCCAGCAGAATTTGGTGATCAATTCGTCCTACGTGAGGCAAGACTACAAGACACACAAAACAGACAAAACTCAATTGATGTAGATGACGATGAACTTAAAAAAGAATGGGAAAAACGTCAGCAGTATGTCATTGACTTGGCTAAAATGACCTATGAATGGGCTATCGATAATGGCATAGCCAAAGAACAAGCCCGTGCTGTCCTACCAGAAGGCAACACCAAAACAAGACTTTATATGAACGGCACCCTGCGTAGTTGGGTACACTATATCGAATTACGTTCAGCGAACGGCACCCAAAAGGAACACATGGAAATAGCCCGTGCTTGTGCCCGAGTTATCGCAGAAATATTCCCCCTAATGGATGAATTCTAGTTGACACTAGATCGCTAAGGCTATATAATTATAGTCTATGGCCGAACACAGAATACGACTTTATACCAAGACAGTGAACGATTACAAGCTCTTACTCAAGAGCCGTGAAGAACGATTCTGGACAGTGGTCAAGGACTTCGAGAACTCTCCCAGACACAAGTGGGTAGAGGAAAATAATGTGATGTTACAGTGGGACGAGGATGACGTATATACGGGATTCGGAAGGCACTACATGCTATACTGTGACGTGGATGACAGATTATACACCGATTACATGTTGAGGTTCTTTGACCATTATGACGAAGCGTGGAAATAGAGTTTGTGTGTTCGAAGCACATCTGGGAGATTGCGAAGATCCAGACTTATATGCCAGCGGTGCCATCGGAGAATACTTAAAGACTCCGGAAGGGGAATGGGTATATGAGGAATGTGGTGGTGACCATGAGCTCATGTGGTATACCGTGGGCATAGATGATGAATACAATCTAGGATTTATTGCTAGATTATTCTGCAATATGACAGAAAAACAAGAGACTTATTGGAAGTTGCTTAAAGATGCGAATACTGATTAGCGGAGGATTGGGGTTCATAGGACACGAGGTCGTTCGTTGTTTCCAGGGACATGACGTCATGGTCATTGACAGCATGACTAACTATGATTTCATCCCATTGGACCAAATGATGAAGTTGTTCCAAATGCGCCAGGGTGATCTACGCAACCAAGTTCCTACCAGAAGAATAGATATTAGAGATCGTTCAACTGTCCAAAAATGTTTAATGGACTTCCAACCGGACGTCGTCATACATCTAGCAAGTTTCCCGAGACAAAAGGTCGTACTACAAAATCCCGGTGTGGCATCAGAAGTTATGTCTACGGGATTAATTAACTTACTAGAAGCAAGTAAAGGTATTGTTGACAAGTTTGTTTATGTCAGTTCAAGTATGGTCTATGGTGACTTCGAAGATCGTGTGCCCGAAACACAAGAATGTAAACCAAAAGGTCAATATGCCATAATGAAATACATGGGCGAGAAACTTGTGGCAGACTATAAAAAATATTTTGATTATGTCATAGTTCGTCCCAGTGCTGTCTATGGCCCGCGTGATGTCGAGGATCGTGTGTTAAGTAAGTTCGTGTTAAACGCACTCAGAGGTAAGACCATACAGGTCAGGGGTGCGGACGAAGTGCTGGACTTTACCTTCGTCACAGACACGGCGCAGGGAATAGCATTGGCCTCAACCATGGACTGTAAGCATGACATCTACAACATCACACGATGTGAGAGCAACCCCATCACACTACAGATGGCCGCTAATAGAGTCGTTGACATTTTAGGACGAGGCGAGATAGAGCTAGTGGACAGAGACTTAAACTTTCCTAGCCGAGGTAGATTGGACATCACCAGGGCAAGAAATGATCTGGGTTATGACCCTACCGTTAATTTTGATGAAGGGTGCCGAGAATACTGCCAATGGATGAGATCAGTATATGATTCCGTTTTTAAACCTAAGTAAGCAATACGACACCATACGTGACGAGGTACTGGAAGTCACAGACCTAGTCTATCGCAGTGGCGTATTGATGAACGGTCCCTATACCAAGGCCCTCGAGGAACAGATAGCCAAACGCATGGACATGGACTACTGCGTGGCAGTGGGTTCCGGCACACAGGCCCTGGAGATGATAGCGGAATACTATCGCACACAATACTTCGGTGAGGATGTCGCAAAGATAATGACACCCGTATCCGTTTGCGTACCCGCACTGACATATCCCGCCACGATAAACGCATGGATCCGTGCGGGCTGGCGTCCCATAATAGTGGATACCGACAGTTACGGTGTCATGGACATGGACAAGATGCCCGACTACAAGGAGTACTCGGCCGTGTGTACGGTCGGACTATACGGACATCCGGTATGGAGTGACATGTTCAAGAACAATGCCAACAACATACGCTGGAAGATCTTGGTCGAGGACGCGGCACAGCATTGGTTGGCGGCCTCTTACGGAAAACTGCCCATAATGTCAGCGGTGAGTCTGGACCCCACCAAGAATTTGGGCAACTATGGTAATGGCGGAGCCATAGTGACCTATGACATAGATGCCGCACGTTGGTTCCGTGCATACAGGGATAACGGCAAGCCCGACTTCACAGTTGCCGGTACCAACAGCCGCATATCGGAAACGGATGCCGCACAGTTATTGGTCAAGTTGAAATACATCGACGAGTGGCAGGACCAACGCAGGAGCATAGCAGGCTTCTGGTCGGACATGTTGGAGGGCAACGAGCTCATACGTCCCTTGATCAACAAGGACAACATAAACGGACATGCCCTACAGAAGTACGTGGTGGAGATAGATCACAGGAACTCGGTACAGGAATTGTTGTATGGTGATGGCGTGGAGACCAAGATACACTATGACCGGCCCCTACATGAGATACCCTTGTACCAGGACTATGACAATCCCGGACACATGAGCGTGGCCAGCATGCTGAGCAGGCGTGTACTGAGCTTACCCTTCTATCCTGAGATGACCGACACCGAGGTCAGTTACGTGATTGATCACTTGATCAAGCGTGTAGAAGATTGTAATAAGAGTTGAGCCATTCCCAGTCATAACTGAGTTTCAACTTATCAAAGTCACCATCAACCGAATCATAATACTCAACGGCATCCTGGGCACCCCGTTTTGACCATTCCCCCTTGGTACCCTCGCCCTTGCTGATCCATGTCCTTAACCTATACTGAGTGTCCATGGTCTGCTTGCCGGCCCTGAGCTTTAATACCTCACGGAACGCTGATCGCCATGCCATGAATTCATCATCGGCGTAGTTGGCAACACCACTTAATATTGGAACTACCTCATGTGCCTGGTCCAGGGTGAAGTCTAATCCTGGTGCTTCATTGGATAACACCAGTTTCTTGTTGTAGGCAATCATGGCCATGTGTCCATATTCGAGACCATTTATTGGATTACGGGCATGGAATATGTAATGTTTTGGTTGTTGTAGCATGTCTGGTTGCCACATGAAGTCAAACGATTCTTCTATTTTTAACTTGGCAAACACTGAAAAGAACCAAGGGGTAGTACTGACCTTAGCCGCGGCCTGATATGCGGCGACACGACCCTTTACGCCTGTTATACGATGTAATTTATTGGGTTTTTCCTTGAGTATTTGCTCCAAATGTTGATAGTTTTCTTCGGCGTTTACTTCACCATTTTCTATAAACACTACGTCTAAAGGTCTATCTTCCTGTGTCCTTTGACTCAGGTCCACGACATCATAATCATATAATTGACTTTTGATATGTCCGATGGCATCACGCGGAACCACGACTGCTGAACCTCTCTTATTGAGCGGAGTTATGGCTCGTGTTTCCCTGCGCCATAGTGGAACAATGGGATCCACGGGCATATCAAAACTATCCCAATATAAAACCAAAGGAGGTCCCTGTGTTTCTGCCAATGCCTGGACATGACTATCGCAATTATGCGTCACTGTTGGTATGGGGCGTCTGGGCACACTTTGATCTGTACAGAAATTATTGTTGTACCAATCCAATAGTTCACACTTGCCGGCATTTTCTCTGAATGAGGGAACATGGACATAAAAAGTGTCACCAAATCTTTGATCACCACTGGGAAATATGTGTAACATCTCCTTCTGCCAGGGCTCTGGATGCCAGGTAAAGTCAAAATTAGAATAGTCGCAGACCGTGGAACATACCCATATATGCTCTGATGTTGTATTGCGTACAATTCTTAACAGTGTATCTAGGTAATTGTCCACAAATTTTGTATATCGTACGATATTTGCCCTATTTCCTATGTCATTTTTTGTAATATCTACAAAATTGTCAGCATGATCTATAACTACAACGTCTGCTGATGCTGAATTACGTTCTATTTTAATGTCTGTTCTATAGTTTACGTCTGTGTGTTCGTGTTTAGGTATCAGATATGTTTCTGAATCACGTTGCCATTGACTTGGGAACGCATGTGTTTGATTTGACTCCCAAGGAACAGGCTCCCAAAGAAAGTCCCAGTCATTATAATCAGAATAAGTATTGATGAGCCAGCAGTAGCGGGTGCGACTCTTTTGCTGTGCCTCTTCCCTAGAACTCACTTGTCGTTCGTGGGAGAACAGGTTAGGTTTGTTACCAATATAAAATATATCAAACATGATTAGAATCGACGAAATTTACAATAATACATTTTGGCCCTATATAGAAAAGAACATTCCCGGTGCCAGCATGTATTATCATGGTCCATTTGGACGCAGTGATCCGGAATCAATACTGTACAAGCACCCTCCCAATGGAGATCAGGAACACAGTTATATATACTTCTTTGACCAGGAGGCCGTTTATTCTGGTGGCAATCGACCCACCTGGATGAGCATCCAGGCACGCACTCGACCAACGCCAGGAGCAGATCCAAGAAGGACGATCATCCATGGGCAGAAGGGAGTCATGGTTACTAGTGAGTTGGACTCGAGGCAGGTGGATAGGGTAGCCGAGTACCTGAAGGCCAGACCATTCTATTACTTCTTCCATGGGTGGGCGGCATTGGATTGGTATCGTGGATATGATCGCACGTATCTGATAACACCGCCAGAGGACAGGAAGATAGGAAAGACGTTCATCAGTCCAAATCGGATCATCGGTGGCGAGAGACTGCATCGTGTGGCCATGCTCTATCACTTCGAGAAACATGAGCTGTTCCATAATCATGTGTCAGCACCAAGGATCTGTCCAGTGGAGGGCCAGGACATAGTCGACATTAGTTCCAGATTGATCACACACTATCCGGACATCAAGCAGGTGCTTGGAAAAAGCAAGAATCTCCCCAGGACGTTCAGTGGAGAGGACACACAGGAGATGCACTCCTGCTGGCTGAGCCTGTTTGACGAATGTGCCGAGAGCCTCTTGTATCACGTCACAGAGACGGCGTTCTTTGGTGAGAAGTTACACCTGACAGAAAAGACATTCAAGCCCATAGCCATGGGCATGCCTTTCGTGCTGACGTCAACGGCAGGTAGCCTTGCGTACCTACGCAGTTACGGATTCAAGACCTTTGGACACCTCTGGGACGAGAGCTACGACCAAGAGACCAGTGACTACAAGAGACTGGACAAGATCGCGTCGCTGTTGGGAGACCTTGACCAGATGTCCCAGGCCGAGAAACAGCAGATGTTCGAGGAGGCCATGCCCACCATAAGGCATAATTGGGAACACTTCTACCACGGGAACTTTGAGCAGATACTATGGAAGGAAATGAACGACATGCTGGAGCAGATACGTGATCACCTTGGCAATTGATAACTTTGGTGCCAGGGGCAGGCCCCTGCCCAACGGCATGGCACCAGAGCAGTGCGTGAATGATGACTTCGCTGAGTCCTGGCCAAGGCTGGACTATCCCAGATTATTCTACTACCTCAAGGAATCGGGCATTGACGTAGTGGTAAGGCAGACCGAGGAGGCTGACTCTGAGGCATGGTATCCTATCACAGTGGGTTGGTTTGACTTCGACCTGGATTATTTTGATTTAATTAATCCCACTGCCCTGGCACGCAACATGAAGATAGTGTTCCTGTACCACGAGGCCGATAACCCAGAACACATTAATAAGAGATTGGCTGAGCTCGCGGAGAAACACGGACATGACAACATAGCATTCATAAGTGGTAATTCAGCCGCTGATCAATATCAATATACCTATTATTGGCCTGAGTTAGAATACATGTATAGGCGTTCTGTAGACTTTACAAAGGCATCTAAAACGCATTTTAAGCGTCGTAGTAAGCATTTTACCGGTCTGTGTAGGATAGACAAACTATGGCGTAAGATATTCATGTCAAATCTATGGAATAAGGGACTACACACCAGGGGATATTTCAGTTATTGTCAGGAATTTTTGGGTCAGCAGGATGATTGGGATGGTGTGCCGCTATTAAACGAATGGATATCAGAACGATTATCTGTTATGGCTAAGTTTGTTCAAGCAGGACCATTCTTTGTTGATGACTTAACCACGGACCAACGCAACGATTATTCAGTACTGGCAGAAAACTTTTATGAAGATAGTTATTTTAACATTGTGCTGGAAACATTTATTGATGTTGACTCCAGTGGTGGGCAGTTTATCACAGAAAAAACTCTTAAACCTATTTTAAATCATCAACCATTTATAGTGGTAGCAGAACATAATCACTTAAAACATTTGCATGAACTAGGATATAAAACCTTTAGTTCAATCTGGGATGAATCCTATGACTCAATCGAAAACACACAAGAACGTTTTGAAGCAGTTATGAAGTTGAGTGAGGATCTATGTTCTAGACCTTTAAGTGAACTACATGACATGTATGTGAGTGTCAGGGATATATTAGAACATAATCACAATTTATTAAAAAGTGATCTAAGCCACAGGCTTAAAAAACTAACTACAGACCTTGACTCCGTAACGCTGTTCAAACCTGTCAGCGTCTGATCTATCATTGACCATTGGCTCGCCCTTGATATTAAGGCTAGTGTTTAGCAACATTGGACAGCCCGTTAGCACGAACCACTTCTCCAGTAACTGACGTATTCCGCTCTTACAGTCCTTGCGTACAGTCTGTATGCGACTAGTGCCATCCTGATGTACTATGGCTGGAAACTTGTGCGGATCCTGACAGCGTGCCACCACCTGCATGTATTCCGTTGATGCCCAGTGCTCGGGCATGTGAAAGTATTGTTCAGCATACTCCTCCAGTATCACGGGAGCAAATGGACGGAACTTCTGCCTACGTTTGATTTCGTTTACTTTGTCCTTTATCTCTGGACCCCTCGGGTCTGCCAGTAATGATCTATTGCCCAATGCCCTTGGTCCGAACTCAGCACGTCCGCTTGCTACTCCCACTATCTTGTTAGTAAGTAATTCGTCTAATATGGCATTCACGGGATACTCTCCCACTATGTCAGTGCCCAGATAAGGACCCTTCCATTTCAATCTTCCACCGTAGGCCAATGCCGCGGCGCCTAGTGCTGATCCCGCATCTCCAGGATTGGGCATGATCCATATGTTTTTAAAGTATCTCTCGAGATGCTCGTTGGCCGCACAGTTAAGTGCCACGCCTCCCATGTAGACTAAATTCTTGCTCACAGTCACGGTCTTGGCCTTTTCCATGATGACGTGTAGCAGTTGCTCAATGGTATATTGTGCCGATGCCGCTATCTGGAAGTCGGTCATCTCGGGCCTGTATTCCTCGCAACCTAGATGTAGATTATCGTAAAACTCTAGTCTCTTAGAATCTTTAACAAACTCTGAATAAACATTATAGTCTGGACGACCATATGCTGACATGCCCATTAAAATGTATTCATCCTCGTTGGGTTTGAGTCCTGCCCGTTGCGTCATTGCGGAATAGAACAGACCTAGACTATTAGGATATTTTTGGCTGTACATTTTTTTATAGTGTGCTTTGCCGTTCCTGTATATGGCCTCCCATATGGTTATGGTGTCAAACTCTCCTATGGCATCCACTACCACTACCGTTGCCTCGTTAAAGGGCGATGTCTGAAAACCTGCGGCGGCATGTGACAAGTGATGTGAGTGACTGGAGTACGGTATTCCCGTTCCCATCAGTTTCCTAGCACGTGGAGGTATTGATCTGTCAAGCACCTGAGAAGTGAACATGCGTTTAAAATCAAATCCCGCTCCACTGTATAGGTTGCGTAACTGTTTGAGGAATGGCCTCTCATAGTACGCTATGTGCGTGACCATGCTGGTATATTTGATCATGTCGTCAAACATGGCGGTGTTCAGGCACTCGTCGTTCTTGTGTTTGCTGTAACGTTCCGCATGTGCGGCGAACTCTATCTCACCGTCATAGTTAACAGTGGCGATTGCGGCGTCATGGAATCCTGCGGATATGCCTAGGTAACTCATTTATAGATGAAGGGATCCTTTTTCCTAAGTTCTTTCAACTTCTTCCTGTATCTAAGTTCCATCTTGATGCGATTGATTAGGTTCTTGATCCATTTCATGTTACTGTTCCTCAATTATTT
>Ga0255753_1001973_pt1 | contig 23371 bp, 20 predicted proteins | sample 041ome_10_FD_179953 | JGI IMG/M metagenome (GOLD analysis project Ga0255753, IMG submission 179953) | Coastal salt marsh microbial communities from the Groves Creek Marsh, Skidaway Island, Georgia - 041412US metaG (version 2) | ecosystem: Environmental > Aquatic > Marine > Intertidal zone > Salt... | reverse complement strand
GTGCTTCATTTACATTATTATCTTTAAATAAATCAAACGCATTTTTAAAAGCATAATTTGTATTATTTAAATCAGACATTAAAGAAATATACCAATCCTAACTGGAATTTATCAGTTATAAGTATAACTATTTTATTATCTGTATTGTTGTCATTTTTTGTTTTACAAGACCCTGTAAAGACTTCTTCTATTCTCTCAGAGATATATACAAATCTGTCCACTAGATTTGAATCTGTATATTTATATGGAAGTTTTTTCTTATTTTTGTTTTTAATTTTTTTAGCGATATCAAACTATGGCTCAATTACTGTTAATATAAAAAATAAGAAAGAATATTCTATAACATCATGGTCCTCTATGCTTTTTGCTGCAGGTATAGGAGCAACTTTACTGTATTGGTCTACGATTGAATGGATTGAATATTATAATATTTTATCTTTAGACGATAATTATGATCGCTCAGAATCATTAATTTATTCAAGAACATATCCAGTATTTCACTGGGGTCCAACTGCATGGAGTATTTATTGTTTACCGGTTGTGGCATTTGCCTTAGCTCTATCAAATAAATCAAACTCATCATTAACATTTTCTGGAATTCTTAACATAAATAATAAATTCATAAAGTTGTTATTAGATGTAATTTTTATAGGTTCGATAATATGCGCGGCTGGAGTGGGACTAGGTCTTTCTTTTCCATTAATTTCATCCGTAATATCAACAATTTTTAATATTGAAAGGACTTTTACCTTAGATATAACAACTATTGTTATTTGTTCATCTATATTTGCTACTAGTGCATATTTTGGAATACAAAAAGGTATTAAGAGGCTTAGTAATTTAAATATTTTACTTGTAATATTATTTTTATTGTTGGTATTTTTCCTTGGACCAACAAAATATATTTTTATAAATTCAATTGATACTTTGTTATTTTACTTTGGTGAATATTTAAACCTAAGTTTAACAACAGGTACAAATATTAGCATTGATTGGACCGTATTTTATTGGGCCTGGTGGTTTGCATTAGCGCCTATGGTGGGAACGTTTTTGGTAAATATATCGAATGGTAAAACTATTCGTGAAATTATATTAGGTACTATTTTTATAGGTAGTATGGGTTGTACTTTTAGCATGTTAATTTTATCAAACGTTTCAATATTTTTATTTGAATCTGACATTATTAATGCTCCAAATATTATTGCTAATAAATTAATTACCAGAGAAGAGCTGGTTGTTTTAACAATTACACAATTAAATTATGGAAAGTACCTTTTAATTGGTTTTGTAATAATACTAGTTATCTTCCTTTGTACTACTTATGACTCTGCTTCATATGTTTTAGCATCAGCTTCAATGAAAGAATCATCAATGGAAAGCTCTAAATCTTTAAGGTTATTATTTGCAGTTTTATTAGTTATCCAACCAACTTTATTGATGTATTTAAATGGTGTCGACTCATTTAAGTGGATAATGGTAATATGCTCAGTTCCTTTATTATTAATATATATATTATTAGTTTATTCAGTTATAAAAAATGTTCATTCAATTAAAAAATCATAAGGCACACGTTTTTATAAAAAATGAAATAGATTCATCAAAGAAAAATTTAATTTTTATACCTGGTGCTGGAATGGATCATAGGACTATCTCAATGTTTAATATGGATACTATAGAAGTTGATCATAATATCGTTGCATTTGATTTACCTGGACATGGTTATACATCAGGCCCTTTATTCAAAGATGTAGAAAGTCATACAAATTTTTGTATAGAGCTCATAGAAGAAATGGATTTAAAAGATCCAATATTAATGGGACATAGTTGGGGCGGTCTAATAGTTTTAGATTTATCTACCAAGATTAAAAATAAAATGACAATATGTATGAATATTGCTTATCCATTTCTAGTTGGCGATCTTCTGCTTGATCATGCAAAAGGGAATCTTGATCAAGCTGTTGAATTCTTAACTAAATATGGTGTCTATAAGTTTCCTGAGGTAGAGATTAAATCTGCTGGATTTGGTGTTAAAGGTTCTGGTTTTTATGGAAGAACTAAGGGTCAAATTAAGTCTCCGTATGGAACTAAAGAAGTTGAATCAGATCCAGAAAGAGAGATTAAACTGTACCCTTTGAAAAGACTCTTCAACCAAGCTCAGAAAGAAATTAGTTCTATTGATTTAAAGTCATGTAATACATTTAGGTTAACAGACAAGCAAATCAATCTACTTGATAAAGTTAAATATCTCTTTTCTGATAAAGATAAGCTTGCAAGATATAATAAAGATAATGTTATTTTAAAAAATCTTGAAATTGATAAAGATATATTTATTATGAATGAAAGTGGTCACTTCCCCTTCTTTGAAGATCCTAGACAGCTAGAAAAAGTATTAAGAAATATACTTAATGATTAGTATCTATATCTCAAGCGTACACCTAACACTCTTGGCTTTGTTCCAGTTCGTCTAACCCCAAAACCAGAATATCCTGAACTACCAACAGCAGAAAAATCATCATATCTAGAAAGATAACCATCTTCATCAGTTAAATTTGAGACATATATCTCAACAGAAGTGTTATTGTTATCAAATCCTGCTCTAATATTAGCTAGAGCATAATCAGGCAGCTTGATTGCTCCATTTTCATAGGATGTATATCTGTGACTGGTATATGAGTAATCAAAAATTATAAATGCAGGCTTACCCATCACGGTAAGATCTTTTTCTGCAGCGAAATAATAGGATAGTTTCGGCATATTAGCTAGCTTATTTCCAGCGTTTGCTCCTAGTTCTCCAGAAACATAATAATAGTCCTCGGATAATCTTGGATCTATTTTATTAAAGTAAAATGTAAGACTAGTTGTATCATTAGGAGAATAAACTGCATTCAATTCAAGACCTTTAATTTCTGCATTACCAACATTTTCTGTATAAGCAACAGATGTAATATCAGTATTAAAGGTAGAAGTTTGATAATCGGTCCAATCCATATTGTAATAAGCACCGTTCAGAATTAATTTACCATCACTTAATGTTGATTTAAATCCGAATTCTAAACTATCCAAGTAGTCAGGATCATAAGTTTCAGGAACGCTGAAACCAGATGAATTAGGTCTTGGTCTATTCACACCTGATGGTCTAAAGCCCTCGCTATAAGTTCCATAAACCATAACATCATCTGATATATTATGTTTTATAGCTAATTTTGGAATAGATCCACTTTCATTAGATTTAAAATCTCCATCAGTCAAGCCATAACTAAGAGTGCCATAATAACCGTCAACAGCTTTAAGCGACATTGACTGGTCGTACTTTCTTAGTCCTAAAGTAGCTGATGTTTTATCAGATAAGTCATAGTATATTTCTCCAAAAAGAGCATCAATATCACCCTCCCTATTTAAATCAGCTTCCCACCACCTCTGATTAGTATGAGAACTACCTGGTTGGATATAATCCACATCTGTTACTTTTTTATTAGTCTCTTGGAATGCTCCTAAGACCCAATTAAAACCCGAGTCATTGTTTGATTGAATTCTAAGTTCTGTTGAAGATCTTTCAATATCATTGGTTTGAGCGTAAGTCATTCTTGGATCCCTACAATCATTAACATCTGCATAATAATAACCATAGTACTCATATAAATTACAAACATAATATGCATAAGCAGCATAATAATAATATTCAACATAGCTCGCGTAATCATATGTATACGCTGTATCTCTCTCAAAGATTGACGTATTTAGCACAAACTCAATATCATCAGTTAAATTGCCACTTAAAGTAGCTGAAATTTGATCAAATTTGTCATCATATCGTTCTTGCGAAAAACGTGTATTAGATCTTGGTGGCATTGGTGCTGATTGATCATCAGTTAATACATCAGTTTCATAAGAACCATTGTAGAAAGAATCTTGAGTAAGAAAAGATAAATCTAAATTCATGTCACCCAAATCTGCAGAAAGCCTTAGTCTAGCGCCCTCTTTTCTTGAATCATTATAATCATCTTTAGCAACATCATAAGGAGCAGTAAAGTTATCAATAGTATAGCCTCGAGCATTTTGATAAGTGTAAGTGGCTTCTTTATTATCAATCCACCCTCCATCTTGAACATCATATGCACTGACTCTTGCTGCAATATTTGAGCCCAATGGTAAATTGATAAAAGCTTCAAGTGATCTATCTTTTCCACCATCAGCTATTGAACCAAATTCAACATCTGCTCCCAAATCAAGACCAGAAGGGTCAGGTTTTTTAGTAATTATTTTAATATTACCTGAAGTTGAGCTAGCACCATAAAGAGTACCCTGAGGACCCATTAAGACCTCAACTCTTTCTATATCATAAATATGTAAATCTGGAGTTAAACTAGCAGCTGTAAGTGGTTGTTCATCGATATATAAGGCTGTTGTGGCCTCTGGTGATGCATAACTATTCATAATTGCACCATCTGACACTCCTCTTATATAAAAATTAGATTTACCTGGTCCAACATTATTAAAGCTTACTGCTGGTGAAATGTTGGATATATCTTCAAGACTTTTTATATTTTTTTTATCAAGCTCAGCAGCACTAACTGCTTGAACACTCATGGGTACGTCTTGAATATTTTCTTCTTTTTTTGAAGCAGTAACTATAATTTCTTCAATATTTTCATTACCAGAGATATTATTTGAATAGGTAACACCAATGCCTAGTGAAAGAGCCCCAATAAAGGATAATGCATAGTTATTGTCTTTAAATATATCTCTTAATATTAATGATAAAGGATCAGACTTTTTTTTAACAAATAATGGTTTTAAATATATTGATGACATTAAAAATTCCCCAAAAAAATAATGTATAACTCTAACAATAAAATAATTTTTTAATTAAGACAAGGATACTGCCTACTTATAATGTAAAAAAAATATCTATAAATCCATTAAAATTTTAAATAAAAAATCATTTCCCCATGGGTTCTCTCTATCTACACAACCAGGGTAATAAATATCTGTCTGGCTTTCTGTTCTGCAATAACCTCCGCTTGAGATCATTCCTGGCCATAAATGGCCTCTATTCATGTTTAAAATGCTATATATTTTTATATTTTCATCACACTTTGAAGCAGTTTTTTGAAAAAATTTATCAAAATAAATATATTCCTCTTCTTTGATATTAGAGCAATTAAATTTTGCAGCCCAATTTGAAAAAGTGTTATCTATTGGTTCATAAAAATAACCATCATCAGATTTAATGCTTATTGGCGGAACAATTCTGTCATTATTTCCACCATAAATTATAAAATTAACTGGTAGTTTCGGTATACAACTTCCCCCTTTGTGCTGCATGCCAACAATATTAATTACGGCCTTAAATAATTCGGGATGTTTGCAAGCCATAGCTTGAGCCATCATTCCTCCATTACTCATACCCATAAGAAATACATCATTTAAATTAAAAGTGTTGTTAACTCTTTTTAGAATAGTTTTTATAAATCCAACATCATCATTGCAACTCGTCCAAGAACAACGTCCATTATTTTTACAGTTTTCATATTTTGGATATATATCAGCGTCGACTGCACATATTTCACCCGATTTAGTAGAATTTTTTGAACCAACTAAATCATTCCATGACGAAACAAATGGAAAGTCATTTTGATTTGAGTTGAAATATAAACCTTGAGGATAAACAGCAATAAAGCCAAACTTTTCTGCAATATTATTAAGTCCGCCAGTTGTTTCTTTTTCAAACCCTGAAGCTGTTCCGGTGTAACCATGAAGTCCTACAATTAAATTATTTGAAACATCTAGATTTATTTTTTCAGGAATATAAATTAAGTAAGATCTACTCATTCCCTCATAATCAAAGAATATTTCTTCCATTGAATTTGAAGTCAAATTTAAAGATAAAAATAATAATAAAAATTTTTTCATATTTGTTGAATAAATTTAGATAAAAGATTGTAGGAAGATTTTTTAGTTAAATCTGTAAAAACCTCATGTCTTGAATTAACTATTTTATGACTGACGTTAGAAAAAATTTTAGATAAGAATTTGTATAATTTTATTGAGAGTAGTGAATTATTTGAAGCAGCATCTTCTTTACCTGAGATAATTAAAATAGGAATGTGATAATTTAAATTAGAGTAGTAATCTTTATTAAAAATCATTAGCAGGCCTCTACATAAATCTAACCAGAGACCTGAGGTTACAGTAAATCCACATAGGGGATCATTTGTATATTCATTGACACTATCCTCATCACTAGAAATCCAATCATTAGGTGTTTTATTGGGTTTATATTGAGAATTAAATCTGCGCATACTAAGAGTATCCATAATAGTGCTTTTATTTAATTTTCCATTAAAAATAATATCAATCTTGATGATTATAATGTTTAAAATTATTGAAAGTCTTGATAGTTTTGATGAGCCAGTTAGGATTAAAGCTTTAATTGAAGACTTATTATGCAAAGTTGATAATGCGATCCACGAACCCATGCTATGACCTAACAGAAAACATGATAAATTTGGAAATTTATTTTCTGCATGGTTTATAGTTTCTTTTAAATCATCTCTAACCTTAAGCCATCCATTGTTTTCTGAAAAGAAACCTTGTGTGTCTCCATTAGCAATATTTTTACCATGTCCTTTATGATCCCTTGATATAACATGATAACCATCATCATTTAACTTTGATATTAGCCATTTATATCTACCCATATGTTCGGCCATACCATGACTTATTATGAAAACACCTTTTGGATTCATCTGATGTGTAAAGTTTTCAAAATAAAGACTATTAGTCTTATGTTGTTCCATAATTTATAATAATCTCTAACAGAGAAAATTAAAAATATTATGCACAACATTTATATTGCTGGCACAGGTATATGGCATCCTAAAGAAAAAATCTCTAATGATGAAATAGTAAATTCCTATAATTCCTATGTAGAAAAATTTAATAAAGATAATAAATCGAATATAGATAATGGAATAGTTCAGTCAATGGAATTCTCTTCAGCTGAATTTATTGAAAAAGCATCTGGTATAAAGTCCAGATACGTAATAGATAAAGAAGGTATCCTAGATATTAATCGAATGATGCCACGTGTAAACAATGAACACCCTGATAGACTTTCAGTTCATGCTGAGGTAGGAATTCAAGCTGCAAAAAAAGCAATGAATCAAGCTAATGTATCTTCTGATGAAATAGATGCTGTAATTGTTGGTACATCTCATGCAGCTAGAAACTATCCTGCTGTAGCAATAGAGATTCAAAAAGAGCTAGGAATAAACGGTTATGCATATGATATGTTGGTGGGTTGTTCATCTACAACATTTGCTATTAATAATGCATATAGTGATATAGCGTCTGGTTTAGCTAATACTATCTTAGTAATTAATCCTGAGGTCTCTACTCCTTTTGTTAATTTTACACATAGAGATAAACATTTTATCTTTGGTGATGGGTGTGCTGCTACTATTGTCCAAAAAGATAGCACTTCAGATAAAGCGTTTAAAATAATTGATAGAAAACTACATACACAATTCTCTAATAATATTAGAAGCAATTACAGTTATCTAAATAGAGCTGCTGTTGATACAAAAAGTAATGAAGATTTATTATTTCATCAAAATGGTAGAGGTGTATTTAAGGATGTTTGCCCTCTTGTTGCATCATTGATATCAAATCAATTAGATAAAAATAATATTGCTCCAAAAGATATTTCAAAATTTTGGTTACATCAAGCAAATGGAAAAATGATAAGACTGATAACCTCTAAAATACTTGGTACTGATGATTTTGATGAGTCTATAACACCAATGCCAATAACTGAATTTGGAAATCTTGCATCTGTTGGGTCACTTTTTGCATTCAATCTAAACAATGATCTCTCTAAAGGAGAAAAAGGTGTGATTTGCTCTTTTGGGGCAGGATACTCAGTGTGTTCAATTATTGTTGAAAAAAGTTAAATTAAAAGAGATATAAAAATATAAAACTATTATAATAGCGCCATGGGTGAATACGATGCAGTTTGGGTTTTTATCATAAGTGCTATATTTGTTGGTTTCTATATTTTTATTGAAGCCAGGCCTAAAGGCTCAACTTTCTTAAAAGACATTTCTAATTCAATTTTTAGATTTTTTAGAAAAAGATAAGTTTTGCTCCTTTCTTCAAGATTTTCAGTTTTTATATTTGTAATTATTGCTCTTATCGTTGGTGGTCTTGCATCTTCTAATACCGCTGATGATGTTTGGTATCAAAGCCTAATTAAATCTCCCCTAAATCCTCCAGGATATGTATTTGGTATTGTTTGGCCAATTCTGTATTTATTAATGTCAATTTCTGCTTTTAGAACATTCAATGAAACAAAAAATTTATTTTTAATACAGTTATTATTCAACGCATTATGGTCTTGGTTATTTTTTGCCTTTCAAATGCCTTTAGTAGCATTATTTAATATATGGTTGCTAATTTATCTAAACATAAAGATAAATTTAAAAATGTTCTATGCAGATAAATTATCTGGTTTATTATTTATTCCATATGTTCTATGGTTATTTTTTGCTTCGTATTTAAATTTATTTATTGTGTTAAATAATTAAATAAAACAACCAACGACAAGACCTGTCATACAAGATGCTAAAGTTGCAGCAACAAGAGCTTTAAACGATACCTTAATTAAATCATCTTTCCTCTCAGGAGCCATAGCTCCAATACCAGAAATCAATATGCCAACAGAAGAAAAGTTTGCAAAACCACATAAGCTGTAAAAAGTAATTAACTTAGATCTTTCTGACATAACTCCATCTTCTAGAGATGCGAGAGCAGGATAAGCAACAAACTCATTTAACGTAGTTTTTAAACCTAATAATTCACCAGCAATTACAGCTTCGTTCCAAGGAATTCCCATTAACCAAGTGATAGGTGCAAATAAATAACCTAGAATCATCTCTATTGATAAATTGATTCCAATATAACCACCTATCAGAGAAAGGAATGAGTTTGCTATATAAACAAGTGCGATTACAGCAATCAATATAGTACCAACGCTAACTGCAATATTTGAACCTTGAGCCGTACCTGTTGTAATAGCATCCATAGTGCTGTTATAAACCTTGGTATTGGAGCTCTCTGATGAATCAGTTATTTCATTTGAAGGAATCATAATATTCGCATACATTATTGCAGCTGGTACTGATAAAACAGATGCTGTTAAAAAATGTTGTATCAAATTAACTGATGCAAATTGCACTTCAAGTATTGAAATTAAAGCTACCATCACAGACCCTGCTACTGTAGCCATGCCTGCTGTCATAAGTATTAATAATTCTTTATTTGAAAGCTTGCCTACATAAGGTTTAATAAGTAAAGGTGCTTCTACTTGTCCAATAAATACGTTAGCGGCGGCACCTAACCCAACAGGACCACCAATATTAAACAACTTTTGACATACTTTTGAAATTACATTCACAATAAATGGAAGAACGCCCCAGTACCATAGGATTGCAGATACACATGACATAACAATAATGTATGGTAGAACTCCAAAAGCAAATGTTTCTAATAAAGACCTATAAACAGAATCACTATCTGAGGGTGGGTATCCAAATACAAAACTTGCACCTTCAACGGTAGCGTTTTGTAAAATAGTTACGCCATTACCAAGTAACTCAAAAAAGCTTATGATAAATGGAACTTTTAATAGTATTGCAGCTAAAATCAGTTGCGATAATATTCCATAAAAAATATATCTGTAATTAATAATCTTATAGTTGTTAGAGAATGGGACTGCCAATAGAATCAAGCCAATAAAGCCTGTAATTATATGAAGAATATTAAGTGCTGACATTGAATTAGTATAACTTAATAGCCTTTAATCTTTCATCTAAAAAATCATGCGCCAGCACACCAGGATCATCATCGTTAAATACAGATTTAAGAATCGTATCTGGAGATGGGTGCATAAAAAAAGGAATGCTGTATCTAGACTTTGTTTCATCTTTTTTATATTTAATTACTCTGTGTGGCGTGCTCTTTAATTTTTTATCAGTAATAAGCTGCATCATATCACCAATATTACATACTATATCTTCATAAGATGAACTTACTGGAATCCAATTACCTTGTTTATCTTTAACCTCCAAACCAGGTTCATTTGCTCCAATTAATAATGTAATTAAATTAATATCAGCATGTTCTCTTGCCCTGTATATATTTTCATTGTTTGAGGGTGGGTAATGAATGAGCCTTAAAAGAGAATTTCCTTTTGAAGTTGACTTTTCAAAAAAGCTAGAGCTCAACCCAAGTGTTAAACTTATTGATGATAAAAGTTTTAAGCCAAGATTATTCATTTCAATAAATAATTCATCAAACACACTATTGAATGTGTCAATTTCGCTCACATAAACATTTTTCATAATCCGTTTATCATAAGAATCATCAATTATGGGACCGTGGTGCCAAAATTCTTTTAAGTCTGGAATTGTCTCGCCTAGAGCAGTTTCTTTTCCAAATGGTGTATATCCCCTAGCACCAGCATTTTCTCTAAATGAATAAAGGTTTTTAGTTGAACTATCAAGATTAAAAAATTTTTCTGAATATTCATATGCTCTATTAAACAGATCAAATGATATTTTATGATCTGTTATTACAAAAAACCCATGGTTTGATAAGGCGTTAGATAATAGATTTAAGGAATCTGCATCATTTTTTAATAGTTTATCTAAAGATAATTTAGGTATCTGATCACTCATATCTTATTCTACCAAAAAAAAAGGCAGTAAAAACTGCCTTTTAGTTTTTTGGATATCTACCTAGAATTTATAGGTAAAGCCTAATTGCATTCTGTATCTAGATGCATAAGAGTCAATTGTTGGTCCCCTAGTATCAGTTCCTGTGATAATAATTCTACCACTTGAATCAAGACCATTAGAATCCAATAGACCTCTAGTATTATATCTTTGATAGTATGCATGTCCTTTATCTTCATTGATGAAATTAAGAACGTTTAATAAATCAAAGTATACAAATAATTTATGATTTAGATAATCTAAACGAACCGGAATCTCCTGAGCAATTCTCATGTCCAATTGTCTGGTCCAAGGTAAACTTCCTGAGTTAGCAACAACGTGAGAACCGGGTGTTCCAATTCCTTCGACTGCGCTTAAAACCTCACCTTCAGAGACACCCTGATATACAACATTGGCATCACCGACAGTAGGTATATATAACAATGTACTACCATCATCATAACCATCATCAATTCCATCAAATACATAGCTAAATCTTCTTCCAGAATATGCCTTGTAGAATAATGAAATATTTGTTGGTGCGCTTGCAAACCAATTAGCAGTGTAGTTAAGTCCAGCTACTAGCCTGTGTTCTACTGCCCATGGTGTTTTTCCAACACCAACATTCATTAGATCAACTCTTGGCATATATTCAAGATTTGAAGATAGCTGAGAAGAAGTTCCTTGCCATCCAGATTCAGCATCTAGGCCAGTATAGCTAGCAAAAATACTAAGTCCGTTATCATAATCTTTATCCATTGATAAAGTTATTGAATCTGAACTTGTGCCTTCTGCATTTGTTACGTAAAAAGCATAGCTAGAATCGTAAGTAACAATACCAGTTTTACCAACTTGGTCCACAGTAGCAGAAGCATCTGAGAAACCAATACCATCTTCAGATTCATCTCTGTTATAAGCTATTTTTAAATCGTAACCATTAGCTGTTGTAAGAAGAAGCTCTAGATTAAGTTTCCAAGTAGAAGGAGTATCATATGACGGATCAATACCCTGAGCTGAACTTGTGCTTGCAAACTCAGAATATGGGAAATCGCTATAAATTGTTTCAGGAGATTTAAAACAAGTTCTATCTCCAGCTGTTTGACATGGATCATAATATCTTGACCCATACTGCACAACTCCAGAATTAGCAAAAGGACTTGCTAACCATACATTAGGTACTCTTCCAGCAAATAATCCGTAACCACCTCTCAATTCGGCTGATACAATTTTATCACTACTAAATATATTCATATCAGATGCATCAAGCTGGAAACCAAATCTTGGTTGTAATATGCTTGTGCTTGCAGGAGTATCATTTCTAAAACCAAGCAAACCTGAACCATATTCATTGTATGCAGGACCCATATCCATTTCAAAAGTGTCGTATCTGAGTCCATAATTAATGGTTAAATTATCAGACATGTAATATTTATCTTGAACGTAGATAGTTTCAAAAGTACCGCTAAAGCCAGCCATTGCATAGTAAGGATCGCCTGTAGCTGATTTATTAAATCTAAAAAATGAAGGTATGCCATCGTAATAATTTTGTACGCCTTCAAACTGGTACGCACCATTTTCCCTTGAAATAAATAGGTTTCCTAAACGTTTATCAATACTGTCGTAACCAAAAGTAATTTCATGATCGCCTACACTATAAACAGCCTTTAAATTCCATATCTCATCAAAAGCGAAACCTTCGTTTGCACTTCTGTATTTATCGGGACCTAAAAATATATTCTCTCTTGTAGAGCCGTCAAATGAGCCATCAGCTGCAGAAATTTTGATTCTGACTTCTGGAAAATCCTCACCACCAAGAGCATCTTGATCATTTTGCCATTCAACCTCAGAATATTTAACTTGAACATATAAGTTATCTGATATGTCTCCATAATAGGCATAGGTATCTTTCTCTGTCGTAGCAGGATAATTGTAATAATGCGAGCTAAATCTTATGTCGTAGTTATAAGGCCTAATAGTATTATCTTCTGAATAACTATAAACATACTCTAATCTATGACTATCGTTAATATAATAATCTAACTTATAAAGCTCTTTCTTAGCTAATTCAGGTGGAGGTAAAAATGATGTAGTACCTGGATTATAGCCATATAAAGCAATAGTTTGAGCAGCAATTTCATCAACCAATGCTTGAGTTGCAACTTTGTAAGTATAAGGCTCGGCTGGTGTTACTGATTCAAATTCTTCACGAGATCCAAAAAAGAATAATTTATCTTTGATGATTGGACCACCAATTGTAAATCCGTTTGTTTCATCAGCAAATTGACTAGGTTTTTCGCCATTAAGCTTACCGACGTTATCTTCATCAGTTTTGAAGTTATAAATAGAGCCCTTCCATTCATTAGTACCAGATTTGGTAACAGCATTAATACTAGCGCCTGTGAAGTTACCTTTAGAAACATCAAATGGACTGATATCCACCTGTATTTGTTCAATTGTTTCAATACTAATTGGGTTTCTTACTGATGGAAAACCATTTGCATTAAGACCTAATTGATCATTTTGTTCAATTCCATCTACAGTAAAGTTGTTATATCTATTATTTGTTCCTGATACTGAAATTGTTGCATTTCTTGAGGTACCCTCTACAAAAATTCTAGAATCTTTTTTTACATAATCAGCAATAGATCTTTCAATACTTGGTATATTCTCAATATCTTGTGCTGTTACAGCTAAAGAAGTTTGAACTGAAGCAGATTTAGTGCCTGTTACAACTACGTCATCTATGTCAGCAGTTGACACCATATTAACTGAAAGTTTTGCAGTCTCAGAAACTGTTAAAAATACATTATCTACAGTTTCTGTTGCATAGCCAGATGCAGTAATTGTTATTTTATAAGGTCCGCCCGGTCTTAGGTTACCAACTGAAAAGATTCCATTAGAATCTGATGTTGTTGTTTTACTAATTCCTGTTGGTTCATGAGTAACTACAACACTAGCAGAAGCTACACCCGCATCCCCTCTAAGAGCAGAAGTCGTATCATTTGAAGCATAAGTATTAAGTGTGAATAGTGATACCAGTAAAAACCCAGTGAAAAGGTTAATTGACTTATTAAACATATGAAAATCCCCGTTTAAATTGTTATATATCCATTATGTACATTTAAAGAAAATACTCAAGAAATTATTTGTAAAAAATTGGTGAATTATTTGTGAAAAATTTAAATATCTAAATCTAAAGAGCCAAAATAAGGCTCTAATATTTTTGGTAATTTAATTGTGCTAGATCCGTCATACCTATTTTCTAATAAGGCTATAAGTGTTCTTCCTACAGCCAAACCTGAGCCATTAATAGTGTGAGCAAAATGTTTGCCATCTTTTGTTTTAATTTTAATATTAGAACGTCTTGCTTGAAAATCACTAAAATTTGAACATGATGATATCTCTCTGTACTTATTTTGGCTTGGCATCCAAACCTCTATGTCAAATGTTTTACATGAAGAAAATCCGATATCACCTGCGCATAACTGTATGACTTGATATGGAAGCTCTAATAACTGAAGGATTTCTTCAGCATTCTCAAGCAATCCATCAAGTTCAGCCATTGAAGATGATGGGTTTGAAATTTTAAACAATTCTATTTTTTCAAACTGATGCTGCCTTATCAACCCCTTAGTATCTCTGCCATAACTGCCAGCCTCTGATCTAAAACAAGGGGTATGTGATGTTAGTTTAATTGGCAGTTGGTCTTCATTGATTAAAATATCTCTATATATATTGGTAAGCGGAACCTCTCCCGTTGGAATTAAATAAAGATTATCTGACGTTTTAAATAAATCTTCTTCGAATTTAGGTAAATTCCCAGTACCAATTAAGGAATCTCTGTTTGCCATATAAGGCAAGTAATATTCTTCATAACCATTTTTATGAGCAATATCTAACATGAAAGAAATTAAGGCCCTTTGAAGTTTAGCTAAACTTCCTTTGAGCACAGCAAATCTTGAACCAGCTAATTTTGATGCCAAATCAGTATCAATTTTTTTTGTTAGATCAATATGATCGACTGTATTAGTAGATAAAATATCTCCAACTTTTCTAATTACTACATTGTCATTTTCATTAGAGCCGTCTGGTGTTGATTGATCTGGAATATTTGGAATATCTAAAAGATATTCATTAATAGATTCTAAAAGCGAATTTAATAATTCATTTTCTCTTTTTAGATCTGAGTTAATAGTATCAATTTCTTCTTTTAATGAAGCAGTATCGGAACCTGATGCCTTGAGCTTTCCAAATTCTTCGGATAATTTTTTTCTAGAAGATTGAAGTGTTTCAACATTAACTTGCAAAGCTTTTCTTTCAGAATCAAGAGACTTGAATTTTTTAGCTTCTAATTTATAACCTCTTCTAAGAAGTGCTTCACTTGTAGCATCAATATTGTCTCTCAGATTTTTTATATCAATCATTTTATTTAGAAAAATTAATACCTATATAGGTTGCTAAAATTGTTAACGTTAAAGTTAATATTATATATGAACATGCAATCAAAATATTAGTATTAAATAATTCGATAGCCTGATAACTAAATGCAGACATTGTTGTGAATGAGCCCAGGAAACCAACAGCAAAAAAATAATACAGTTGGTCCTTTGAAATCATTGAATTGCCTAAAACTAAACCAACAAAAAGGCATCCTAAAATATTTACAATAAGAATTCCTGTAGGAAAATTTGTAGGTATATATTTTATTACTAATTCATTTAGAAGGTATCTAGATATTGCTCCCAAGAATCCTCCGAGGCCGATTAATAAAATATTCACAATTATTTAAGAACCTCAAATACAATTAAATTTTTATAATTCATATTGTCGTTGTATGAAATTGAAAAGCTACTTTCTGAAATGATATTTACAATAAACTGATTATCATTTTTTAGAATAGTAAAAGAATTTTCATTCATATTATTAATTTCATCCGCATCTATTCCATTTGTTAAAAAATCAAATAAAAAAGAATTATCATCATTAATTTCAATAATTTGAGATTGATTAAACTCATAATCATGAATTTCTATTATTGAGTCTCTGAGGATATATTTTTCTTTGGTTGGTAGATCTATTGTTATTTCAATAAAATCTTTATTTCGAACCAATCTTCCTTTTGAATTAATTTCGTCAAAACCTGAATCAGTAGTTTGAAAAAAATTTAAATTGTTATTTATTAATTTATTTATGGATGAAATGCTATCTTCAGAATAAAGATTTACAGAAACAAGTATAAATAATATTAATTTGTACAAGCTAATCTCTTTTTGGCACTAAGACTTCTCTAGATCCGTTAGAGCTCATCTCTGATACTAAACCAGCTTCTTCCATTGACTCTATAAGCCTGGCAGCTCTGTTATAGCCAATTCTAAGTTTTCTTTGAACTGCAGATATAGATGCCCTTCTGGACTCTAAAACAAAATTAACTGCCTCATCATATAAATCATCTGAGTCTTCAGACGAAGAGGTTTCTGATCCTGACCAACCAGGAATAGGACCTGTTTCTTGAGATGATGAAACAATATCATCTATATATTCTGGTTCAGCTCTTGTTTTCCAGTCATTTACAACTCTATGAACCTCATCATCACCTACAAAAGCCCCGTGAACTCTAACAGGAACTCCAACACCAGGTGGTAAATAAAGCATATCACCATAACCTAGTAGTTGCTCTGCTCCACCTTGATCTAGTATGGTTCTAGAATCAATTTTTGTAGACACTTGAAAACCTATTCTTGTAGGTATATTCGCTTTGATTAAGCCTGTAATAACATCAACAGAAGGTCTTTGTGTTGCTAGAATTAAATGAATTCCGGCTGCTCTTGCTTTTTGTGCAATTCTTGCAATTAAATGCTCAACCTTTTTACCAACTAACATCATCATATCTGCAAATTCATCAACAACTACAACGATAGATGGAAGAACTTCAAGATACTCTTCATCTTCAGGATGCAAAGGATTTATTAGCTGTTTACCATTTGCCGCTGCTTCTTCAACTTTTTTATTAAAACCTGCAAGATTTCTTACTCCCATTAATGACATAAGTTTGTACCTTCTATCCATCTCAACCACACACCACCTCAGACCATTTGATGCATCAGTCATATCTGTTATTACGGGAGTTAATAAATGAGGAATACCGTCATAAACAGAAAGCTCTAACATTTTTGGATCAATTAAAATCAATCTCACATCTTTAGGATCTGATTTAAATAAAAGACTAAGGAGCATAGCATTTACACCGACTGATTTTCCTGATCCCGTAGTGCCTGCAACTAATAAATGTGGCATTTTTGCAAGATCAACCACAACAGGATTGCCTGAAATGTCATGTCCTAAAGCAAGAGTTAAATTAGATGGTGATTTTTTAAAAGCTTGGGAAGATAAGATCTCAGTCAATCGAACCATTTTTCTATTAGTATTGGGTATTTCAATACCAACATAGGATTTACCCTCGATAACTTCTACAACTCTAACACTGCTAACAGATAGTGATCTTGCTATATCTTGAGCAATATTTGTGATTTTACTTGCCTTTGTACCCGGTGCAGGCTGAATTTCAAATCTGGTAACTACAGGTCCTGGTAGTACAGACTCAACAGTAGCCTCAATTCCAAATTCATCTAACTTTGTTTCAAGAAGAGATGCTATTTGACTTAATTCTTCCTCAGTCAATGATGAGCCATCATCGAGAGCTCTATCAAGAAGTTCAGTACTTGGCATTACTGTTTTTTCTTGAGATGTTTCAGTAATTGGTTCTTTTGATTCAACTTCTTTTATAGTTGGTTCAGAAGTGTTTGGTAAATCTGGTTGTAGCGGTGAATCTAAAGACTTATTTTTATCCTCTACAATATCAATTTTTTTAGCAGATACAATTTTTGATTTTAAATTTTTAGCTTCTTCTTTTTTGGATTCTTGAATATCTCTTATTTCTTTCAAGCGTTTAAAAATACTAGAAGTACTTGCTCGAATAAAACTAAATAATTTAGATAAAGATACTCGACATAAATCAAAAAAATTAATCAACAAATTTCCAATTAAATCTATAGTCTTTAACCAGGAAAAATTAAATGATAGTGATGATGCAGGAATTATAAAAATAACTAAAAATATTAAGCTTCCAATGAAACCTAGAGTATTTGATAGGTTTATAAAAAATATTTTTCCTAAATAGCCTCCACTATTTTCAAGGAAATAATATTCAAGAATTGAACAAAAACTAATTAATAGAATAACTGAACTAACAATCCTTACTGCGATTTTAACTTTAGAATTATATGGATCTCTAAAAAAAATTGTCTGAAGAGCCCAATTAACTCCAACTATTAAAATTAAATATGACCCTAAGCCAAAAATGGTGAATAAAAAGTCAGAAATGTTTGCTCCAAGGGGTCCACCTAGGTTATTGATGTTTGTTGAAGATGTTTTATAAAAAATGCCAGGATCAGATGAGTCATGTGAGATTAATGCTATTAATATATATAGAGAAAACGCTATTAAAAAAAAGCTAAGAAAATTTAGTAAAGTATTTTTTACGTAATTAGGTATCACAGTATTTTTTTAATAGTTTTATTTATAAATTATAAGTTTAATCAATCAAAAATGTTTATATTCAACTATAATCATCATCATGTCTAACAATCATAACAAATTAATTATATTAGGTTCAGGTCCAGCTGGTTATTCAGCAAGTATTTATGCGGCTAGAGCAAGTTTAAATCCCATAATTATTGCTGGCTCTCAAGAAGGAGGTCAACTTACGACAACAACTGATGTAGAAAATTGGCCAGGTGATAGTGATGGTCTTCAAGGTCCAGAATTAATGGATAGAATGAAAAAACATTCACAGCAATTTGGAGTAGAAATTGTTAACGACCATATAAATGAAGTTGATCTATCCTCTAGACCATTTATATTAAAAGGCACTAACTCATATACATGTGATTCTTTAATTATATCAACAGGTGCTAGTGCGATGTATTTGGGGCTTCCCTCAGAAAAAGAATATTTAGGCAGAGGTGTTTCAGCATGTGCAACTTGTGACGGTTTCTTTTATAAAGATCAAGAAGTAGTTGTTATTGGCGGAGGAAATACTGCTGTTGAAGAAGCCTTGTATCTTTCAAGAATCTGTTCAAAAGTTTATTTAGTTCACAGAAGAGATGAATTAAGAGCTGAAAAAATATTACAAGAAAGAGTATTTAAAGAAGAGTCTAATGGAAAAATTGAAGTTCTTTGGAATACACAACTCAAAGAGGTTCTTGGAGATCAGATGGGTGTTAATGGTGTTCTTCTGGATTCAAATGGTGAGGATAAAAAACTTTCAGTCATGGGAGTATTTATAGCAATAGGCCATAAACCAAATACTGATATCTTCGAAGGACAGCTTGATATGGATAATGGCTATATAAAAATTAAATCTGGTACATCTGGAATGGTAACTTCTACATCAGTTGATGGTGTCTTTGCTGCAGGTGATGTTTCAGATCAAGTATATAGACAGGCTGTAACATCTGCTGGGTTCGGATGTATGGCTGCCTTAGATGCTGAAAAGTTTTTATCTGAATAAAATATCATGGACTATAAAGCATATTTAGTTGAAGAATTAGATGGAGTATATTCAGGCTCAATCAAAGAACTTCAAATGCGTGACATAGAACCAGGAAATGTAATCATTAAAGTCCATTATTCATCATTAAATTATAAAGATGCTTTAGCTGCTTCAGGTGTAAAAGGAGTTGCATCGTCCTACCCTTTTGTTCCAGGAATAGATGTTGCTGGAGAGATTTTAGAATCTTCATCAAATAACTTTAAGGCCGGTGAAAAAGTAATAGCAACCGGCTATAAGCTTGGCATGTCAGTTTTTGGAGGTTTTGGTGAATTAGTTCAAATACCTCAAGAATGGGTGGTACCACTTCCATCAGATTTTTCACTTCTTAATGCCATGTCGTTTGGGACAGCTGGCTTAACAGCTGGTGCTTGTGTTAAGAAAATTTTAAACAATAATCCATCATTTAAAAATCCAGTATTAGTTTCAGGTGCTACAGGAGGTGTTGGTTCTGTGGCTGTTAATTTATTATCTAATTTAAATTATGAAGTTCACGCAATTACTGGGAAATTAAATGAAGAGCTCATTTTAAAAAAAATGGGTGCATCAAAAGTTATTGATAGAAATGAATTCATGGCTGAACCAGTAAAAGCTCTAGATAAGGCTATTTATTCAGCAGGTGTTGATACAGTAGGTGGTGATATTCTCTCAAAAATGCTATCTATGATTGAAAGTCATGGAAGTGTGGCATGTTGTGGAAATGTAGCTGGTATGAAATTTACTTCTTCAGTATTTCCATTTATTTTAAGAGGTATTTCTTTAATAGGAGTTGATTCAGCCGAATCAGATATAAACTTCAAAAAAGAAATTTGGGATCTTTTTTCAAGCGATTGGTCACTTAATCTAGATGATTATAGTAAAGTTATATCGCTTGAAGATATTGGAGATGAAATTACAAAAATTTTAGATGGCAAACAAATTGGAAGAGTTGTTATAAAACACGGAGATTAAATATGAACAATGATGATTTTGAAAAGTATTATGAATCAAAAGAAGCTAATGAAGATAGCAAGTCAGATGCTAATGTAATTTTATTTCTTGTCATAGTATCTGTAATTGCTATGACATACTGGGTTGCAGGTCAGTAAGAAATTATTTAGCTTCCATTCTCATTGCTGAATCTAGCCTAATTGTTTCTCCATTTAGATAAGTATTATTAATAATGTGTTCAGCTAACTGAGCATATTCTTTAACATCACCAAATCTATGTGGAAATTGAGTAGATTTTAAAAGAGCTTCCTTATTTTCATCTTTAGCTAGCGCCATTAAAGGTGTATCAAATATACCTGGAGCTATAGTGCATACTCTGATGCTATGTCTAGCAAGATCTCTAGCTGAAGTTAAAGTCATTCCTATTACACCAGCTTTTGATGCTGCATATGCTGATTGACCAATTTGTCCTTCATAACCAGCAATTGATGCAGTATTTATTACAACACCCTTCTCACCTTTATCATCTGGGTCATTTTCATCAATTAATTCAGCTCCAAGCCTCATCACATTAAAAGTACCAACTAAATTTAAATCAATAATGAATTTAAATATATCTAAAGGATGGGGACCATTTTTACCAAGTATTCTTGCGCCATAACCTGTACCAGCGCAATTAACTATAAAATTTAGTTTTCCGAAATTTTCTTTAATTCCATTTATAGTGTTCTTTACAGAATCTTCATTCATAACATCTGTATTGAAATAAACAACATTCTCTGCACCAAGCAGATCAATGACCTCCTTGGCCTTTTCATCATTAATATCTAGTATTGCAACCTTGCATCCCTTAGAGACAAAATGCTCAACAGTTCCTCTACCTAAACCTGAGGCTCCTCCGGTAACTAATGCGACATTATTTTTTAGATCCATATGATTACTCCCTTTTATAGATATCAAAATTATACCTTTAATTGAAAATAAAGATAAAAAACAACGATTGGCACATAAATTGCATTAATAAAAGCGAATATAAATTATTTTTCATATTAAGGAGAAAAAAATGAAAAAGTTATTTTTAATGTTAGGTATTATTTCTTTACCTACTTTCGCAGCTGTTAGCGCAAATGTGTCATTTACATCAGATTATATCTGGAGAGGCATGACTCAAACTGACGCACCAGCTATACAAGGTGGTTTTGATTTTGAAGCAGAGTCTGGTTTCTATGCTGGTATCTGGGGTTCAAATGTAAACTTCAATAATGGTGCTGGTAGTGAGTTAGACCTATATTTAGGTTATGGCTTTGAAGTTGGTAGTGTTGGAGTCGATGTTGGCTACATTAGTTACGAGTATATTGATAGTACTCCTGATGCAACATTTGATGAAACATACCTAGGATTAAGTTTTGGAGACTTTGGTGTTTCATTCGCATTCGGTGATTATGATTACACAGAAGTATCTTATGCTTTAGGTGACGTTTCTTTCTCATATGGTGATTACGATGGATATGGATCTAACTTCCTAATCTCATATGGTTTTTCATGTGGATCTTATGACTGTGGTCTAGCATATTCTGATTTTTCAGATGACGGATACGGCGCAGACGAAGATGCATTAGTATTCTCTGTTTCAGCAAGTCTTTAATTTCTAACCCCCTTATTACAATGAAATTAATTACTTCAATCATAAAGCCTTTCAAACTCCAAGAAGTGAGAGAGGCTTTAGTGAGCGCTGGAATCGAAGGTCTAACAATAACCGAAGTCAAAGGTTATGGAAGACAAAAAGGACATACAGAAATGTACAGAGGTTCTGAATATTCTGTAGATACGTTACCAAAAATTAAGCTAGAAATTTTAGTTGATGATTCACAAGTTGATTTAGTTAAAGAAACTATAGTGACAACAGCTCAAACTGGAAAAATTGGTGATGGAAAATTATTTATAACATCTGTCGACGAAGTCGTCAGAATCAGAACTGGTGAAACTGGTTCTGAGGCAATATAAGGAGTAAAAAATGGAAATTGCATTTGCATTAGATACATTTTATGCCGTAATGGCTGGTGCTCTAGTAATGTTCATGGCCGCTGGTTTTACCATGCTTGAAGCAGGACTTGTACAAAAGAAAGATGTATCAGAAATTGTTACTAAAAATATAGGGCTATATTCCATAGCTTGTATTATGTATTTAGTTTGTGGATTTATTTTAATGTACCCAGCTGGAGCTATTGTTGAAGGCTATTTACCTAAAATAGGTACATCGTTAGGATTATCTACAAGTCTACCAAATGAAGAGATTGGAATTCCATATGGTATGGACTATTCTCAACAAGCTGATTTCTTCTTCCAAGTAGTATTTGTTGCAACAGCTATGTCTATTGTTTCAGGTGCTGTAGCCGGAAGAATGAAATTAGTACCTTTCTTCTTATTTGCCATTGTTTTAACAGGATTTATTTACCCTATTCAAGGCTATTGGAACTGGGGCGGAGGTTTCTTAAGTTCAATGGGTTATTCAGACTATGCTGGTTCAGGAACTGTCCACTTATGTGGAGCTGCAGCAGCTTTAGCAGTAGTTTTAGTTCTAGGACCTAGAAATGGAAAATATGCTGAAGATGGTACATCTTTACCAATGCCTGGATCAAATATACCAATGGCAGCATTAGGTGTATGGATTCTATGGTTAGGTTGGTTTGGATTTAACGGCGGTTCTGAATTGATAGTTAGCACTGAAGCATCTGCTATTGCTGTTAGCCAAGTATTCTTAAATACAAATATGGCTGCTTCAGGTGGTGTTGTTGCTGCAATACTATTAAGTTTAGTTTTAACAGGGAAGATGGATGTAACTATGGCAATGAATGGTGCTATTGCCGGCTTAGTAGCTATTACTGCTGGTCCTAGCGCACCTTCAGCTGGAGCTGCTGTATTAATCGGTGCCTTAGGTGGAGCTTTAGTGTACTTCTCAATTCTATTCTTTGATAAAACATTAAAAGTTGATGATCCAGTTGGCGCTATATCTGCTCATGGAGTTGTTGGTATTTTAGGTGTAATGGTTGTTCCATTT
>Ga0255753_1001962_pt1 | contig 23474 bp, 4 predicted proteins | sample 041ome_10_FD_179953 | JGI IMG/M metagenome (GOLD analysis project Ga0255753, IMG submission 179953) | Coastal salt marsh microbial communities from the Groves Creek Marsh, Skidaway Island, Georgia - 041412US metaG (version 2) | ecosystem: Environmental > Aquatic > Marine > Intertidal zone > Salt... | reverse complement strand
AAACGGTCTCTCAAGCGCAGTGGTGATTGCGATCATGGTTACCTTTGGACTGGTGGCGCACAACTACGGGCACGCAGATTTGGTGGTGATGAATGCCGTAGTGTGCGTCGCATTCATCGGTTTCATGTGCGTGAATTTTCCGAATGGACGGGTCTTCTTGGGAGATGCCGGCGCCTACTCTATTGGTCACATTATCGCATGGAACGCGATTGTGCTCCTGAACCGCGAGCCAGAAATCTCAGCCTGGGGCATTTTGTTAATACTTCTTTGGCCAGTGCTTGACACTCTCTTCGCACTCTTGCGCCGTGTGATGACAGGCCTCTCCGTTTCGCGTCCGGACAAACTACACTATCACCACGTGCTTATGCGCTTGGTCGTTTTGATGACACACAAGGATATTGGCCAGAAGGAAGCAAACCCAATTGGCTCGTTTCTCTCTTGGCCATTAATCATAGTGCCCTGCGCCCTTGGGTATCACCTTATTGATAACAAGAGCACATCCATGGTTGCGATTGTTGCGTTCACCACGGCCTATGTGGTGACATATCACCTGCTGGTACTCAATGCGTTGAAGCTGCGTAGGTCTGTGCGCTAACATTCCTCCGTTGCGTGGAGCAGACCTACTAACGCCGCGTCTAGGTTTATCTTTGCCTAGGGGTTACAATGAGGTGTCTTTGACATTTTTAGGATTTTTACCCTTGATCACTGCGCTTATTTGAGCCGAGAACTGGGTCTTGACGATCTCAAATAATCTCAGTTCTTCACTCAGAAGCGATATCTTAGCGTCGCATAGCTGTATGTCTGAGAGAAGTTTGTTTTCAACGTCATCGAAGTCTTCCGTGTTGAACTCGAGTTCGTCAATTTTTAGGTTTGGCATCATACCTTCCTTACAGTCAAATTAATCCAGCAGACTTTTTAATTAATCGGTCTTTTAATCGTGTAGTGAGTATCGTTTTAGCCCGACTAAGGGTTGCATGTTTGGCAGCTGATTGCTGAATTTGACTATTTAGATTTTGAAACTCAGTCAAAAGCCTCTTCTCTTCATCACTGAATTCAGCTGCGTCATATGTCACTCCATCTATCTTTATTTCTACCAATTTTATTCCCCGTGTAATAATTTAGTAAAATGTCGTCGCTTTATCCTATAAACGGTATGTAAAGGGTTGCATAGACATAGAAATTTTTGCAAGCTTGATTCCAACTGTGTGCTGAAATCACATGAACGAAATTATTACACCGCCCCTACCGACGCTACCTTTAGGTCGGTCCCGTGGACAAAGAACGTGGAGTTATTAAATGACTGAACAATTTTCGCTCAAGAACGCGCAGAGATTGCCGGGCGCAAAGGTTATACTCAGTCCACTTGCTTTGGTCATTTTAGCAGCCTGCGGCGGCGGTGGCGGTAGTAACGTTACCACCTTCACGCGTTCTGGTTCGGTTGTTAAGGGTCCATTGAAAGATGCACTGGCGTTCTTGGATTATGATGATGACGGTGAGTGGGACGCAGATGAACCATCGGTCAGAACAGATGCAGATGGTAATTACTCGCTGACTGGAGCTGCAAGTAAGTCAGGCGTGAACTTGGTCGCCGTGACTGACTCCTCGACCATTGACACTTCGTCCGGAAGCGTTCTGGCGGATGTCGTTCTTTCAGCGCCGGCGACTGCGAGCGTCGTGTCCATGGCCTCGACCTTGATGGTTGAATCGGATATGACCGAGGCGCAGGTTCAAGAAGCTTTGGGAATTGTAGGGGATGTAGACCTTCTCTCGTTTAACCCATTTGATGTTGGCGCGACGGCGACTGATGCTCAGAAGCAGCTTGCACGTGATGTTGAGGTGACGAGCCAAAAAGTCAGCGCAGTTGTAACATCTATGGCGGCTGCGGCGAAGGCTTCTGGTGTGAGTGCGGCGGACTCGTTCAAGGCGTCTTTGGAGGCTGTGTCGACCTTTGTGAAGGAGCAGTCGGACGCGACGGCAACCGTTGATCTAACGGATACGACACAGTTGACGGCTGTTGCAGATAAGGTGGCGACAGCTGTGACTGCGCAACAGACGGCTGCGCGTCAGGCTGTGATTGATGCGGGCCTAGACCCTGACAATGATGCGAACTACGCGACAGCTGGTGTTGCGAAAGTTACGGCGACCGCGTTTGACGGAATTAAGTCGACAATTGTTACTGCTGTTAAGAACGTAAACGACGTGATCGACACGGTCACCAAGGATGACTTCAGTGCATCGGAGAGCGTATACTCAGTTGCCCAGGCTCTGGTCGAACAGGTGTCCGAGGCGACGACAAAAGAGGTGGCAACACCAGGAACAGGTGGTTCAACTGTCACATTCACAAAAGCGGCGACTGTAACCGCTGCCAAGTCGAACCCTGCGCCGACGGATATTGATTTGACGGTGAATGGGACGACGCTTGACAGCGAGGCTTCGGATTATGCGGGTGTATTGGTTTCAGAGGGGACGGGTACGCTTGCAATTGCTGCAATTACTGCCACCGATTTATTGTCAGATGGGACAACAGCGGAAACCAGTTTCACCTATACTCTCTCTGGTACGGATGCCTCATCATTTACGATCACGGATGGAGTGCTTTATTTCAATAGCCAGCCTGATTATGAGGAAAAATCGAGCTACGAGATCACCATCTCAGCAAAGGATAGCGGTGGAAAATCTTATGCTGAAAAGTTCACGATCAAGATAGCGGATATTGATGAGGCGACCTTCGCCAAAAATTTCCAAATCGTTGCGAATGGTGCAGAAGATGCGGTCTTTACGGACTATGTAAAGGGTACCACAACTGAAGCAAGCCGGGCGGATGTAGATGTTGTTATTGCAGATGGCACTGCAAACTTTGGCACGCTAGATGTTGACTTGCCAAACCTAAACGCCGGATTGTCATCAACCGCAGGGTTCCAAGACCCAACGCTAACGGTAAAACTGGAGAAGCTTCCCACAATCACCGGTGGATCGAAGACTGAAACTGTAAAAATTAAAGTAACTGAGGGCGCTGACGCTTCGCGTGACGCGGCTACTGAGCGTGCATTTGAGTTGTCTTTTGATGTTGTAATGACCGATTCAGGCGGTTTTGCGATTACGCCTCAAACTGCAATCAAAGTTGTATTCAATGACAGGGGCGAAGCTGACGGAGATAATACTGAAGTTACGCTGACTGTACCTTCAAACGATACATTTTCTTATTCGACATCGGACCAAATACTCAGTGTTAAGCTCCTTTCTTTGGTCAATGAGTTGCCAACCTCTATTTTGCCGAGTTCAGTTTTAGGCAGTGGTGGAAGTTTTCATGTGTCGATGACTGGTCTTCCGTTGATGGATGAAACCGGTTCAGAAGTTTCTTCGTTGGAGGGTGTGCTTGCGATATCAGATCGTAATCATACGCCACAATTACCAGAATTGGCGGGTAAGTCAGCGACGGACGGCGGTGCGTCTGTGACTGGTACTATTGTTGCGGCCAACGCTGAGAGCGGCGAGACAATAACATATGGTATTACCGGTGAGGGCGCGGCATCGGCAGGAGCGGTTACGGCTGTCGGTACATATGGTAATTTGTCTATAAACCAAACAACTGGCGCTTACGAATACGTGTTAAAGCAAACTGCGGCGCAAATTACAGCTGTGGAGGCTCTTGGAGCAAGTGCAACTGCTGAAGAAACATTTGAATTTACAGCGAGTGATGGGACAAGTATTGGCAAGGAAACGCTGACTTTCACCGTGACTGGGATTAACCAGGGACCAGAAAGTGTTGTTTTACGCGATGCAAATGATGATTTGATTTCTTCACCCAGCTTCGATGAAAACATCACTGGGGCATCTGCTGGTAATTTGAGTGCTACTGACGCAGATGGAGATGCTGTAACCTATACAATAAAATCAGATGTTGGCGATGCTGCGCTCTTTGAAGTAGCAGCCTTAGGTGGCGCGCAAGTTTTAAAATTGAAAGATACAATCACACCGAACTATGAGGCGAAAACGTCATATAGTGTCACTGTTATTGCATCAGACGGAACACTTACAGAAAACCAAGCATTTACGATTGCTGTGAACGATGTGAATGAGGCACCGTCACTTGCGAAACCGTCATCTAAAACGGTGACTGAAAACTCTGGTGTTGATGTCACGGGTACGCTGGTTGCAAGCGATCAAGATGCTGGTGATACAAAAGAATTCAAAATTGTTCACGACAACGCTGTCAAATTGACGGACGGCTCGAATAATTGGATCGCGACCGGTACCTATGGTAAGCTGACCGTCAATGCAGTGACGGGCGCTTATAGTTACGATCTTTATGATGGAACTGAAGTTGTTAATGCCCTTACTACAGGTCAGACTATTACTACAGAAAATTTCGGAATTGTTGCCGTAGATTCCTCGTCAGCTGAGTCAACACAACGAACATTATCAATAAAAATCAATGGTTTCAACGACGCCCCAGATACAATTGCACTAAGTAACGCTTCGCTATCAGAAAATGTAGCAGCTGCTGAAGTTGGTACAATTACGTCGAACGATCCTGAGGGTGATGCAGTCACCTACACGCTTGTTGCAAGTGGTGATCACGACAAGTTTGAGATTACAAGCGGAGGTGTTCTGAAGCTTATTGGTGGCGTATCTGCGGACTACGAAACTAATACAACTTTCACAGTCACCGTAAAAGCATCGGATGGTAACTCAGACACGACACAAGATTTCACAATCACAGTCGTCGATGTTGAGGATGAAGTCGATCAATTCAGAATTTCTTCTGACAATGCCGCTGACACTGTCTTCACAGATTACATCAATGGCACAGAAGAAGTGCAGACGAATATTGATCTGACAAATACAGCCAAAGTTCTAAATTTTGGCACAGTCTATGTGGATGCAAATAACGCTGCATTGGCGACTTCAGGCTCTGGCTCATTTAAGTCTCCAGAATTGTCTTTCACGCTGGATGCACTTCCTACATTGAGTGCACCCGAAACGCGCACTGTAACGCTCACTGTGACCGAAGGTGCGGATGGAACAAGAGTATCCGGTGAGAGACAGGCTGTGGTCACATTCGATCTATTGCTTGAGAGTGCAGATGGGGTTGCGACACTGACGGCTGCGGCGGGTGGAATAGCACGTGTCGATTACTACTCAGGTGCTGCAACCACTGCTGCGACGCTAAATATTTCCAATGTTGGCAGTAATGATATTTCGTTCTCAACGGGCGTGAATGGTTCACCGTCCAGCTTGAACCTTAAGGTGTTGGAATTGTTGGATAAAGTGAGCATTCTTAATCCAACTTCTATCCTTGGTGAAGGTGCGACACTTCACGTAAAAGTGGAGGGATTGCCGCTCGCTTCGCATGATGAGGCAGAGCAAACTGTCACTGCAGTTGAAGGGACAGTGATCGTTAAAGATTTGATCGCGCCGGAATCGACGGTCGCGCGCGCGGCGTATGACAGCGTAAATGGACAAATTGTCATTCAAGGTACCAAATTCGATGATCTGGACGTGGCAATTGGTGGCGATGTTAAGTCTTACCTTGATTGGACAAAACTTTCTTGGGACCTCGACGGCAGTGGTTCTGCCTCAGGTGTGACATTTGTCGAGGCAGATATCGCATCTGCGATCGTTAGTAACGCGGAGACGATCACCATCACATTGACCTCTGTCAAAAAGACTGCTCTCGCAAGTGCCGATGGATATTCAGCGGGCTTTGACAGTGACACGATGACAGTCACCACAGGTTTCATCCGCGATAAGGCGTTGAACACGACGAAAAATGCCACGGACGGCTTAAATAATACAGCGGTGGTTAATCTTGATGAGTTGATCCGTATTTCCACGGACACGAGTGCGGATGCAGTTGTGACGGATTACCTCGGCTCAGTGTCTTCAGCGACCAGAACAACAAATGTTGATCTGACAGCGACTAATGGTGTTTTGAGTTTGGGTTCAGTCGAGTTAGACATAAACAATATTGAAAACGCCTTGAGTGGTAGCGGCGCGAGTTATCTATCGCCAGACCTTACCCTCACAATTGATGACGCGGCCGTCATATCTGGCTCCAACAGTGTGCCAGTTACTATTTCCATTCTCGATGGATCTGATGGAACGCATACTGCTGCAAGTGAGCGCAAGATCGACGTGTCGTTTACTCTTACTATGAGTGGTGATGGCACGACAAGTTCGCTAACCTCCGCCGCAGCTTCTCCTGCGGCGACCGTGACATATTACCCAGCGGGTGGTTCTGCCGTAACAGTTAACGTCAATAACCTTGACCCCAATACTTTGACGATCACTGAGGGTTCAAATGGTTTACCAAGCACAATCAAGGTAAGAACGCTTACGTTACTTGATAAATTGAGTTCAATAAATGCGACCGATGTCTTGGGCACGGGAGGTGATTTTTATCTTACCGTCTCTGGTCTACCGATTGCAGATGAATTTGGACCAATCACTGAGGTTACAGGCCAACTTACAATTAAAGACCTTGTCCCGCCGATATCGACAGTCAGTTCTGCTGTATATAACGACACCGCGGGAACGATTACTCTGACGGGTACAAACTTTAACACAATCGGTGTCAATGATGGAGATAGTGTAAAAGCCCAACTCGACTTCACAAAATTGAAGTGGGATATCGATGGAAGCGGTGCGGCGTCGGTGAGCTTTACCGCCGATGATTTCAGTGCGGCGGTCGTAACAAATTCTACAACCTTGACGCTTACTCTAACATCAGATGCCAAGTCTTCGCTTGAGGGCACTGCAGGGTTTGCGGCTGCTGGTACTAACGGAGAATATGGCGGAACCACTAATGTAGATAAAATAGATGTAGATCAAGGATTTATATCTGACGTTGCGGGGAACGTATCCGTCACTGACGCGGTGGCGAATGCGGGGCTAACTTATTCTGATACGACGGCTCCGACAATCGTAAAAATCGACACAACGAGCGCAGATGGCGCCTATGGTGTTGGTAAAGCCGTGAATATCACTGCAACTTTGCTTGAACCTGTTTTGAAGGGCAGTAAGATTGAGGTCACGCTCAACAGCCAAGCGTCTGGCGGGGTGAAGGATAAAGTCACTCTAACCGCCGAGACCACTGGGACTGACCTAGTCGGCACATATACAGTGCCAGATGGACGTACGGCGGCGGGTGATCTGACAATCGACGCCATTAGTGCTGGAACAGCTTCCATAAGTGCTTACGATATCTACGGGGTGCAGTTTGCACAAACCAGTGTTGCTGAAGCGAAAAACCTAGCGTTCAATTCGAATATTACAATTGATACGCAGGCACCTAAGACGACGATCACAAGCGTCGAATATAATCCAGCTAACGGTGTTCTAGCCTTCACGGGTGATAATTTTACCGGACAAAACGGTCTTGGTGTTGCGGCCGGGCAGAGCGTAAAAGAATACCTAGATTGGACCAAACTTGAGTGGGACATCGACGCATCTGACACTGACAGCGCGCTTTCAAATGTGACCTTTGCACTGGCGGATATCGATACGGCGGTGCTAACGACAGACGAGTTGATGACTGTAACACTGACGGCCGACGGGAAAGCAAAACTGCATGCCGCGACGGGTTTCGCGCAGGATGGCGATGCTACAAATCCCGCTGACGCCGTTGATGCGAATGCTGGCTTCCTTGTGGATGCGGCAGGTAACGTTGCGGAAGTATTTTCAGGTGGGTCATCCACTGGCGTTGATTATTCCAAGGACAACGCCACAGTAACTTATACTGACGATATTGCGCCTACGGTGACTGGATTTACCTCATCTTCAGACAATGGCGCATATGGCGCTGGCAGTGCCGTTAATATTACTGCGACAATGTCTGAGCGGGTAACTCAGTCGAGTACCATGACTGTCACATTGGAGACGGGTACGACCGATAAGGATGTCTCAATGACCGCATCAGCGGATGGGATGACCATGGTTGGGAGCTATGTTGTAGACGCAGGCCACACGTCGGGTGATTTGACCGTGAAGGAATTTGTTAAGGGAACCGTAAAGGACATTTACGGCAATGCTTTGACAAATGAAGACAACCCAGTTGACAACAACCTCGCTAATAACAAGGCGATTGTCATCGATACCCAAGCGCCAAATGTGGAAATTGACTCAGCAAAATACGATGGCGCGACTGGCAAAATAACGTTCACAGGTAGTGGATTTGAAGATATCGAAGTCGGTTTAAATACAGACATTAAGACTAAGCTCGATTGGACCAAATTAGAGTGGGACATTGACGCATCTGACACTGACAGTGGACTTGCGAACGTAACGTTTGCTGTGGGAGACATCCAGAGTGCGACATACACGGGTGATACAACCCTCGTCGTCGAGTTGACGTCTGCGAAAAAAGCCGCACTCGAGGCCGCTCCAGGCTTTGCTGCGATGGGGGACGCGACCTACCCATCAGATAAGATTGTCGTTTCAGATGGCTTTGTCAGGGACCGTGCAGAAAACCCTGCAAGTGCAGATGGGAAGTCCATGGACGCAACCTATGTGAACCCCACGACGCCAACGGTCGTTTCTTTTGATGCCACAAATGCAAATGGCCAGTATGGTCTCGGTAAAGAGATCGTAATTGTGGCGACCATGTCAGAAAAAGTAATCTCTGGCAGTAGCTTCACGATTACATTGAATACCGGGTCCTCAGAAACTGTTGTGTTGACAGCCGATGATACTGACGCAACGGGCCTGACGCTTAAGGGAACGTATACTGTTCCATCTGGTAAAAAAGCACCAAATGGTCTAGACGTTTCAAGTTTTGTGGTAGGGTCTGTCAAGGATATCTATGGCAAGGCAATGACCAGTGATGACTTACCGTCGGGAAGCAACTTGGCGGATAATAAGAGCTTGATCATCGATACGCTTGCTCCAATCACGGAAATCACCTCCGCGGAATATGATGTCGTGGAAAATATAATTACACTTGTGGCGCCGAGTTCGACTGGATTTGACACCTTGGATGTCGCCAACGGGACCGATGTTAAAGACCAGCTTGGATGGAAGACGTCGGGTGACGCCTATCGCTTCTCTTGGGATCTTGATGGGGATAGCACAACGCCAGACGTTGGCTTTGAGGCGTCAGACTTTGAATATGTGAAAGTTATTAGTGCGACACAGCTCGACATGAAGCTAAATGCAACGGGTCTTGCGAAGCTGACAAGCGAGGCATCTTTTGGGGGCGCGCAAGCAGACGGGACCGCCGCGTCAACATCTGATACGATTGACGTTACCGCGGGGTTCATGGTCGATGCTGCGGGTAACGTCGGTGCAGATGATGGTCGGGCGAATGCTGAGATCGCGTTCAGTGATACGACGCGTCCAACAGTTACGAGTTTTACATCAACAAACGCGAGTGGCTCCTACAAAGAAGGCGATACGATCAACATCACTGCCAATATGTCTGAAACTGTATTGAAGGGTAGTTCCTTCACGGTTACTCTTAATAACTCGGGTACAACGCAAACCCAAGTTCTTGAGGCGACTGCAACAGGAACCACACTCGTCGGGTCTTACGTGGTTCAAAGTGGCATTACAGCTTTAGACTTGGGTATCCAGAGTTACGCCAGTTTGTCGGTAACGGATTTCTGGGGGAATACGCTCAATACAGACAGCATCCCATCCGGTAAAAACCTCTCGAACAGCAAAGACATTGTCATTGACACCGAAGCGCCGGAGGCGACGATTGCATCTGTTGAGTATAATGGCACGTTAGGCGTTCTCACCTTCACTGGTACAAATTATGATACATTGGGGGTAGCAAATGGTGGTTCTCTCGTCGGTAATTTGAATTGGGATAAGTTTAGCTGGGATGTTGATGCGACCGACACAACAACATCGCCCGCGCTTTCGGATATTTCAATATCGGCTTCGGATGTTGCGAGCGCAACATTGGTTGGCGATGATTCATTCACTGTTACATTGACTGCTGCCGGAAAGGCGGCGCTTGAAGCCTCTGATGGGTTTGCTGCGAAAGGGGCCTCTGGAACAGCGGGTGTTGACACGATCGATATCACTGCAGGCTTCTTGATGGATACTGCGGGCAACTTGGTTTCCGATGGAGATGATGCTGATAGCCTTGGCGACGATCAAAAAGACGATGCTGTCATATCTTACACAGACAAAACCGCACCAACTGTAACAGGTTTCACATCGACAAGCGCTGATGGCACTTACGGTTTGGGGCAGACGATCAACGTCACTGCGACGATGTCTGAGCGTGTGATAGAGGGCAGTACCATGGAGGTCACCTTCAACAACACTGGGACAACGCAGACCCAAGTATTGACGGCTGATACTACAGATGCGACCGGCAAGACGCTTGTTGGGACCTATACTGTGGGGTCGAATGTTACTGCAGCCGATTTGGGCATCTCAAGCTTTACGAGTTCAATTACTGACTTGTACGGAAATAGACTCTCGGACGAGACCGTGCCATCTGGTGAAAATCTTTCAAATAACTCTGCGATTGTCATTGACACGCAAGCACCTGGGTCAACCATTTCAAGTGCGACGTATAACGCAACAAGCGGCGTATTGACACTGAAAGGCTCTGGCTTTGAAGGTACCCCGGGTATGGGTGTCGCCAACGGTTCCGATGTGAAGTCACAACTTGATTTTGCTGGTGCAAAGTTGGTTTGGGACGTAAATGATGACGGATCTACCACGGCCGATGTTACGATTGCAGCAAGCGATGTCGACACGGCTGTGATGACCAATGACACAACAATTACAATCACTCTAACGTCAGCGGCCAAAGATGCATTGGCGGCGACTGCCGGATTTGGTGCCTCGGGGGGCGATGATACGATCGATGTCAGCGCAGGCTTTATTTCAGATAAAGCCGGAAACGTCGCGACGGGAGATGCAAAAGCCAATGCAGCCATTACGTATTCGGATACATCAGGGCCGACAGTGACGGAGTTTGTATCAACTTCTGCAAATGGGTATTATGGCATAGGAAGTACCGTTAACATCACTGCAAATATGTCGGAGAAGGTACTCGCTGGCGCTAAAATTACTGCAACACTCGGAACAACAGAGGAAGTTGAACTCACAACAGCGTCTGATGGAACTTCGCTCTCTGGTACATACACAGTTGCAAGTGGTCAGAATTCTGCTGATTTGACCGTAAGCTCATACGCACTCGGCACTGGTTCCTATGTAGTGCAGGATATTTTTGGAAACGAAGCATCATCCACGGCACTTCCAAGTGGGGAAAATCTGTCAGATAACGCTGCAATCGTTATTGATACAAAAATCCCAACTGCAACCGTAAGTAGCGCGAAATATAACGGATCGACTGGTGTAATCACGATCACAGGTGAGAATTTCGATTCAATAAATGCATCGAATGGTGCCGATGTGAAGTCTTATTTGAATTGGTCAAATCTGTCTTGGGATATTGACGGTGATAGCACATCGACGGATTTTGCATTCACGGAAGCCAAAATCGCCTCAGCGATCCTGACAAACGAGACAACGCTTACGGTAACGCTGACATCAGACGCAAAGACTGCGTTGGAGACAACGTCAAACTTTGCTGCAGCAGGTTCCGCAGACAAACTTGATGTGACGGCAGGGTTCATCAAGGACATAGCTGGAAACGCCGCGACGAGTGATGTAAAGGCAAATGCTGCGATCACATATACTGATGTGACAGCGCCCAAGGTAACCTCATTCTTCTCAACAACTTCGAATGGTACCTACGGCGAGAATGCACAGATTAATATTTCTGCGACAGTAAGTGAAACGGTTCAAGCTGGAAGTAGTTTCCAAGTTACACTTGGTACGTCAGATGTTGTCACCCTCACCGCGGCAACGAGTGGAACGACGCTCACGACAAGCACTCTATATTTGGTATCTGCGGGAGACAGTAGTCCTGACTTGAACGTGGCAAGTTACACTACTGGTGATGTTAAAGATGTCTACGGTAACGCGATGGCGAGCACTGCCTTGCCAAGCGGTGAAAACCTCGCGGATAATGCGGCTATTGTCATTGACACTGTGCCAGTATTTAATGATGGCACGGCGACCGTAAATGGGACGGCCGCTGCTGGCGATACAATTGTCCTTAAATTCAGTGAGGCGGTAGACAACTACAGTGCTGTAGCTGCCCAAATTACCGGTGCAGACAAGTATGGCGTAGACGGCTCTCGAGCGACGGCTGACTGGAATACAAGTACGTATAAGACACTCACGATTACATTGGGTGTTGGTGAAACATATAACGGTACAGACGATATTGTTTTGACAAACGTCGACGATGTCGCTGGTAATACCACTGAAACTCTAACCTTCACGGTGTAAGGATTTGAAAAAATGAGTGTAGCTAGTATCAATTATACATTAGATGGTACAACTTATAGTCTGACGACCTATACCATTACCGAAAGTAGTGTTGAGACCGTCACCTACTTCGACTCGGATTTTAACACAGTCGGTACAAAAGTAACAAACGCTGATGGCGATATAACTTTCAATATCAAATTGCCGGTGACCGGAGGTTTTGTCGAGGAGGGGTATTACAGGGAAAGCGGCGATAGTGTTGGGGCGACTTACAAATATAATTACAACTCAAGCTCTGAATTTACCGGCGGCACAGAAACACAAGATGACGTAACGACGACATATGACGCCAGCTGGGCTGTTACGGGAGAGGCCTTCACAGGTAGCTTGGGTACAGCGCTTGCGACAGAAGTAAAAGACGCATTGGCGCCAGCGGTTCTTGCAAGTACGGGTGAGACCTATGCGACGACTGGATCCGATGGAGAGACTGTCTACAGGAATGCAGATAAAGCTGTCACGGGTTACAAATACGATTGGTCTGACGGTAGTCTAAGCGGATCGACGTACTTTGACGCGAGTGATAATTGGGTTGGCGATACCTTCACGGATGGGCTGTTAGAGACAAGTAACTTCATAACGACAACGGCGAGCGGTCGTACGGAGACGGGCTCTTATGCGGAAAAAGACAGTGGAGGTTCCACCCTCTTTAGTCGCACATTTACCTATAATTACGATACGGATGGAAATTTCACTGGTGGTACAGAGACAGTAGATGGTGAGACCACCACTTATGGTGCGAACTGGGCGGTCGAAGGAAAATCAGTCAGTGCTGCATCCCTAACAACTGCGAGCGCAGCGAGTGGTATTCCAGATAGTTTTGTAGTTTCAGGCAATACACATACGATAACAGAAACCTTCGGCAACGATAGCGAAATTACCTACTATAATGCTGATGGTACGGCTGTTCTGGGACGTCAGCTTTCGTTTTCTTATGAAAGCGGCGCCACGACAGGTGCGACATTTGTTGATTCTGATTGGAATTGGATTGGCGATACATTCTCAGATGGCACGTGGACCTCACGCCGATTTGAGACTGACAATGGAAACGGCACCAAAACCGAAACTGGCTTTGAAAGTGATGGTACTGGTTGGTCAAGAGAGTGGATATTTGTTTTTGATTCCTCAAATGGAAATTTCCTTTCTGGTACAGAAACACAAAATGGCATCACGACCACATTTGGAGAGAATTGGCAAATTGAGGGTAAATCAGCCGACACAAGCTCATTGGGAACGCTTGACGATGCTGATGTCTTAAGCGAACTGCCCAGCAGCTTTATCCTCACGAATTCTGACTCGGAAAGTTATGCTCTCTATAAGTTAATTGAAAATGACTGGGGCGATGAAACCACATATTTTGACGCTGAGGGCGAAATCTTAGGGTATGCCTTCGGTTGGAACGACGGGGCTGGAAGCAGTGGCACGTCATTCAACGACGCAGACTGGAACTTCCTTGGTGATGTTTACATTAGCAGTGACGGTTTTAAGAATGTCCGTTTTGAAACTGACAATGGTGACGGTACGCGCACTGAGATCGGTGCTGAATACATCAAAAACACTAGCACCAACCAGTGGGATCTGGAGCGTTCGTGGACATTTAAATTCGACAACAGCTTCAACCTGATAGAGGGAACGGAAACTAGAGACGGCATCACCACCGAATTTGGCGCAGGTTGGAATGTCCTTGGTGAGAGTGTTGATGTCAGTTCTGCGTCGCTGACGGCCATTACCGATTTGGACGTCGTAGTTGCGGGGGATATCAAGTTAAGCGACCTGTATAACTTCACCGCGTCTGTAAACGGAGCCTCTGTGACGGCGGGATATTATTCCTCTGAGGTATCTACCTGGGGTGATAGCGGTACGGAGTATACTTATTTCAATGCCGCAGGTGCAATTGTTGGGCGGAAGTCAGAGTACTCCTTCACATTTACTGATCATGAGAGCAATAGTGTCACCCAAACTGGTGAGACTTATTTCGGTGCAGATGGAGACTGGATAGGTGATATTTTCGACGACTCCAATTGGTCTGGAAGCAGATTCGAGCTTGATCTTGAAGGCGGCGGCCGCAGAGAAATTGGGAGCGAAGCAGATTCATATTCAGGTTGGTCACGCTCCTTCGATTACACCTTTGGCTCTGACGGAAATCTTGTTTCAGGCTCGGAGGTCGAAAATGGCGTTACCACAACTTACGGCGCAAATTGGGAAGTCACTGGCCGCAAAGCTGATTTAACGGGTGCCACCACAGTCACTGCTGCTGCTGACCTCGCAGAGCTTCCTGCCTCGTTCAAAATAGGAGGCACTTCTGCGAAATACACGCAGAAGGACTTTGATTGGGGCGGCAGCGAGAGAACATACTTTGACGCAGACGGCGCAATCTTGGGATATGCGTTCACCTGGGATGACGGCTGGGCGAGTGGTACGTCGTTTAATGATGCGGATTGGCAATTCTTAGGCGACATATTCATTAGTGGCGATGGGTATAAAAACGTCAGATTTGAAACTGATAATGGAGATGGCACGCGCACGGAAACAGGTGCTGAATACCAATCAGATGGGTCAGGTGGTTGGACACTCCTTCGGTCTTGGGAATTTAATTTTGACGGCTATGATATGATCGGCGGAACCGAAACCCGTGCAGATGGTGTTGAAGTTGAATTTGACGCAGGTTGGATAGTCAAAGCAGAAAAAGTTTCTGTAACTAATCTTGATCCGATTGCGGATCTAACGGCTAAGGTTTCTGCGAAAGCATCTGTAAGCTTCTCAGATCTTTTTGATTTCTCAGTTGAAGGAGTTGCGGCGCCAACGGGATATTCAAAGTCGCAAACTTTTGATCACGGTAGTGAGACTGTATATTACAATCAGAACGGTGAAGTTGTGGGGCGTGCTGAAACTTTCACTCACGGTGAAGGCGAGAGCGGAACGCAGTATTTCGATAATGACTGGATGTGGATCGGTGAAGTCTTCACCATGGGAAGCGACAGTCGCACAATCTTTACTTTGGAAAATGCAGACGGGTCTTACACTGAGTATGGCTCTGAAACATTTGGTGGGCAATCACGTTCCTGGGAGTTCAATTTCTCATCAAATTGGGAATTCTTGGGTGGCACAGAAGTTGAGAATGGCATTTCTCGAGAGGTAAATGCCCAAGGTAAAGTCACCAATCAAACTCTTGATCTGGACTCAGTCACGCTACTGACGTCTACAGATACTTCAGTTCTTGCGGAATTACCCGACCTCTATAAGTTTGGTGACCCAGCTCAGATCAGTTACATTGAGCAATCCTATCCCGGTGGTACAGAAACACTTTACTTTGACGGAGCAAATGCACCACTCGGTCGTTCCACATCATGGACTGATAGTATGCATGGTGGGTCTGGCACGGACTTCTTTGATGCGGATGATGAATTTATCGGAAATATTTTCCAAGATAATTACTTCAAGCAAGTGCGCTTTGAGACAAAGACAAAAGACGCTGACGGAAATGTGACTGCCATTGTCGAGACAGGTGCAGAGTATGAGGCCAGCGGTACCGCTGAAGGCGGAAATATAATTTGGAATGAAGTGCGCTCATTCACATTTAACTTCGACGGGGCGTATAATCTTCAGAGCGGCACAGAAAAATTCGATGGTGTAACAACCAACTTTACTGCTGGTTGGCAGGTAGACTCTAAATCCATCACGATCGATGATTCCTTTACCGCAATTACTGCTGCCGATGCAGAGGCAGTCGTTCTATTGGATCTGGGTTTAACTGGTGCTGCCACTGATATTGAAAATGGCATAGTCAATTTAGACGATCTTTTTGATTTCACGGGCGGTGGTTATTACAAGGATAGTTCTCTCACTTGGGGCAGCGGCACTGAGAGAACCTATTTTGACTCAGCGGGTGGTATAATTGGTCGTAGAGTTGAGGAAAGTTTCAGTGGTCAGTCCTTCACACAATATTTTGACGAAGATTGGATGTGGCTGGGCGAAACTGTCGAAGATACATTCTCGGGAGGCGATTTCACCCGTAATTTCTTCAAGGTCGAGAAAGTCGGTGGTGGCTATTTCGAAGTGAATTCTGAAGTTGAGAGAGACACCTCGGGTGACCCAGCCGTTGAGACATTCTCACGCAAGTCTGTATTTGAATTTGCAAGCGATGGTGCATTTGAGGGCGGTCGTGAGATCGATAACGGAATTTCTTTCGATATTGGCTCGGATTGGAGCCGCGACCAGCAGGCACGGACGGATTTAGGAAGTTTGGAGCTTGCGGAAGATTCAGGCTCGTATGATCTACCCGTCGATTTTGATGACCTGCCAGATAGCTTCAAGTTTGACACCGACTCGGACAGCACTTTGGACTCTGTCTTCCGGGAAGTTGTATACAGCCAAGGCACTGACAAGCAGATCGATTACTATAATGCTTCCGGTGAAAAAATTGGTGATTCGTTCACGTTCTTGGACTATTCGGGTGAAACTGTAACCTCATATATGGATGCCAATTACAACTGGATTGGCGAAGTCCGTGAAGAGGCGAGTGTTCGCAAAGAAGTATACACGAGATCTGACGCTGAGGTGACAGTGGGCGGTCAGATACAGATCCACACGACGGAAGCGCGCACAATTTATACCTGGGATTCTACATCCTCACCTGCTGACTGGAAGGTTGAGGCGTCAGAGAATTTCGTCTTTGGACCAAACGGATTGGTGAGCGGAACGGAGATCCGCGATGGCACGACGACTGTGTATGGAGCGAATTTCTCCATTGTGAGTGTCACGGGTGATACGAACTCACTTGCGTCAACTAATGCAGCGACCACTCTCCTTCAGGGAAGCGCGACACTGCACTTGGACGATATTTTCGACTTTGGAGGTGCGACTGCATACTTTAAGTCGGAGACATTTACGGACCCTTATAGATCCGGCGCAACTTTTGAGGATATTACCTATTACAAAACAGGCGGTATCATTGTCGGATACGCAAAATTAGACACCTTCACATACGGTGATGAGGTGTCTGTAAACGTTTTCTATGAGGATACGTCTCATAACTCGCTTTATAATGCGAATACGACAATCGATACACAAGGCACCGTATCGACTGCAGATGATACGACTGAGTATAGCTATGCGCGCTACAGCATTGACAACGGCAATGACACTTACTCAGAAATTGAGGTCGAAGTGACGCCGACACTCAACAGAGAGTCGACATTTACTTACAGTTCTATCGATGACACGCCAGTGTCAGGTTCTGAAGTTGAAAATGGCGTGACAACACCTCTGCAGGTTGTGGATGGAATGTTTGTGCGTCAGGCGGCACAGGTGGACCTTAGCGGTGGTGAGTCAGCGCTTGCCAGCTTGGGTATTACGAAAATCGAGGGAGATGCTCTTGATGAGTTGCCGCAGCAATTCCAATTTGGCGCAGTCGACAGCGAAAAAGCCTACAGAAAGACAATTGAAGATGGTGCAAATTTCAAAGAATATCACTTCTTCGCGGAAGATGGCACACAACTTGGTAAGGCCTTTGTAAACATCGATGGCACAAGAACTGAAACGCATTTCCAAGATAGCAGTATGCCATACCCCGAATACCTTGGGCGTACTGAGGTGTTTGCTGATACGTCCAAATTTGTGAGCTTTGAGACGCGTAGCCAGGAGACGATCGATTCCGTTCTGACCAATATTATGGAAGAGAATGGAATAAATTATACCTGGGATGGCAGTGACTGGCAGGAAACGAGTTCCTTCTACTATAAGTTTAAGGAAACCGGCGAATATATGCTAGATCTTCTTGAGGGTTACCAAATCAATGGTACGATGAAGACCATCTACGGCGCAAATTGGTCAATTACGGGAACGGAATATTACGGCGCGGGTGCGGGTGGAGGTGGCCCTGCAATCGGGACAATTACCATCCCGTTCCTAATTGAATCTGCGCCTGCTGACTGGAACCAGGGTGGCCTTGAGGCTGTGCTCCAACCAGATGTGGGGGCAGATGCGCGCTGGGATTTTGCTGGCCAGGTGTCTTATTATCTGAGCAACAACTTTATCGGAACGGCGGATGCTCAAATTGAGTATAACGTCACCGGAGTGCCGACTTCCGGAGTGAAGGAAGGTCACATTACTCTATATGACCCAGACGGTAATATGATTGGATATTCCGATATTAATGCATATCCAGATGGTTCGAGCTACCAAAACTCCTTTGTAGAGTCCAAAATCCCAGAAGGCGGAATGCTCTATGGTCGTGAGGAAGTACAAACGAGCATTAATATCGACGCAGAGGGTCGATCCGATGAATACATTCGTGTGGATAAGTATGATTCAAGCGAGGTTTTCCTTGGATACTCCGAAACTCAATATGATTACACGTTAGGGCGGTCTGTTACGAAGCATTATGATGGTAATTATGTTGAAATTGTTGGCGATAGAAATACGGCGCCAACGACGACTGCATTTGCTGGTACGGATGCGCCAGAGGGCGTGGTGGGGTCACTTATCGAAGACGATGCGACGACGACTGCTAGTGGAAGCCTGTCTGGCTATTTCACTGACTTAGAGGGTGACGCCGTTAGCGTTTCTCTGTTGCGGCCAAATAGCGAGTCTGGGGACTCTCAGGTGAAAGAGGGACAATACGGTACTCTGTCTTTCAACAAGGCGACCAAGGCTTGGACCTATACAATTGACAATTCAAAGACACAAATTTTAGTCGATGGTCAAACTGAGCACGATGAATTTGTGATTGAAATACAAGACTCCGATGGGTACGGCGGCTACAACCATCTTGCCTATTATGACCTGAAGGTGGCAATCGATGGCGCGGATGATGGATATATCACCACGTATAACCCCGGCGTGCATGGTGGCTTAACTCTGAAGGAATACGTGCTTGACGGCTTCAGCCTAGAGGTTGAAGCTATTGAGGAAGGTGGTCCGACGGATGGCATCGCGTCCGCGGCTGCGATGAAAATCATTGGATCTAGTGATCTAGAGATCTCTGCGGAAACGGTGGGTGAAGAGCAGGCATTACTGGCGACGAAAGGTAAGATATTCGATATACTTGTCAGTGATAATCCGGCTGATCTAGAGTCATTTGTCTCTGTTGCTGCAGATATCGACCATATTCAACTGTCTATTTCCGTTAGCGATACTGAGCTTGGTGTTGGTACTATTTTCGAGGCAGTAGTGCCACAGGAAATGGGCTCTCCATATGCAGATGTGTACGCATTCTACGTTGATGGTGATACGTTAGGAGTACCTACTCAAACAGAAGTAGGTGTACTCTTCGCAAGCGAACCAACCGACTTCGTTGGGACGCTGGTTTTTGGCGGCAATAACTCTGACAATGTTGTGGAAAATTCTTTCAGCAACGTGAATTCTCTTCCAATTACAATCGCGAAGAAATTCTCTATCGACTTAGCGGATCCAGAACCAATCTCGCTGATGAGCGGAACTTTGATGACAGCGGTTACCAATGCCGACATCACTCTAGACCATGATACGCTAAATGTTGCTGAAATTGCTGTGAGCACTACGGAAGTAAATTCGGCGATCGATTCTGGAATGTTGGGTTTAGCTGTGGTGTTAGATGAATTCGCACAATTCAGCAGGCCCTACACGCAGGAGATCACGGTTACGATTAGAGATGTCATAGGATCCCCTGATGGGACTCTCGGTGCAGGCGAACGTGAGATCAGCGCAAAAGCTGATGTCACCGTCGCAGCAGACGGGACCGACGCGACAGTCTCTTTCTACACAGGTGACATGTTGAGTGTTGACTATACACTCGGAGATGGTTCTGGTCCCGTGGGTGGGCCAATAACCTTTGTCAATTCGGCAAACAGAATGTTGAGCTTTGATGATACTTCATCATCGGTTTATGTGAATTTCGGTCAATTCTTGTCGGATCTTGGAAGCATTATCGATTTGAATATGCTGGATGACGAGGGTGTCTACGAATACGAAATTTCTGGTTTGAGTGGCTTCTTGGACGAATTACCAGGTATGCCGATGCACCCTGACGCTCACTGGGATTACAATTCTAATGGGTTCTGGGATGCAGGCGAAATGGCGGCTTATGAAGCTGCGAATACACCACAACCCACCGATATTGATGCAATTGTGGGGACAATCAAGGTCGCACCTCCAACGGCGGCGCAGAAGTTTGATGTCAATTTTGGAACTCCGCCCGTGGTCACACTTGGGTCGACACCAATCTCCACAAATGGAACGGTTGTGGGAGATGTATTGACGCTGCAGTCTGTGGACTTAGATTCCAGCACAATCCAGGGGGCAATCGACGGTAATCAGTTTGGCCTAACCTTCAATTTAGACCAAGTCGCAGATTTATCCCTCACCCAAAAGCAAATTACCGTGACTGTAAGGGATATTGTTGAGGGCGGGAGTAATACGCCTGAAGATCGCAATAATGGTGAGCGTGAGATTACCGCAAGCTTCAAGGTGGATATCGATGGAAATGGTACAACGGCATCCATCACAAATGTCGCTGGCTCAAAATTGCTGGGATCCTACACTCTCGGCGACGGCTCGTTCGGTGGGTCTATTGATAAGACAAACACTTCCGGCAGCTTTATTTCTGTTGACACGGGCAATTCAACATTGAATGTGAATATCGCATCACTCTTGGATCAAGTATCTGATGTGATCAGCAACACTATGCTCACCCAACAGGGAAAGTATGCCTACGAGATCACAGGTTTAGAAGACTTCTTAGCCGAAGCGGGTTCGTCTATTTCGACAGTCAAAGGTGAGTTTAACGTCACATCCACACCTTCAAATGAACGTCCATTCTCGATTGACACCGCGGCAGGAAGCGAGCCGGAAATATATTTCGCAGGCACAACTGAGGAGGCAACGCTAACATTCGATAAGGCTCACCAAACGCTGAATGTTTCAACATTGAATGTCACCAAGGATGAAATTACCAGCGTTATAGGTTCCGGTGATATAGGTGTGTCTTTCAACTTAGACCAAACGGCGAAATATAATGCGCTTGCGCCTCAAACTATAACCGTAAAGGTCAGAGATGTGGTGGGCTCGCCTGATGGTTCACGAACCCATGGCGAACGTGAATTAACTGCAGTATTTGATCTCAGTATTTCTGCAGATGGCACAGATGCGATGATCAAGAGCGCTGCAGACTCTGCGCTGACACTGAATTATTTTGACAGTAACGGAAATCCGGGCGCACAAGTCGTCTATACAAATCTGGATGAAGACGTCATATCTCTCAGTGGTTCGTCATCAAACTTGAACTTTGACATCGGATCTATCCTTCAGAAAATTTCTGGGCAAATCGATAGCGATATGCTGAAGGGTGTTGGCACCTATGAGTACGAAGTCTCAGGTTTGGGCACGATACTTACTGAGGGCACTGGTGCAGATGCGGGTCCTGTCAATAAAATCCAAGGTTTGATCAACGTCTCGGATGGTGTTGGAGGTGAACAATTATTCTCTGTGGATATAAATCCAAATAATAAGTCCATTGTTAACCTTGACGGATTTGAACAACCCTTGGACTTAAGTGTGTCAGGAGATACCATCAGCGTCGGCCATGTCATGTTAGACAGTATGAGCGTTACAGATGTCTTAGAAACGGGCGATCTTGGCGTATCCATCAAGCTCGATCAGATGGCAGACTTTGCCTCGCCAAAAACTTCACAAATTACGATCAAGGTTCGTGATCAAAAAGAGGGAGACATTGGAGAACGGGAAATCTCAGCAACATTCAATTTGACGGTTGAAGGAGATGGATCTTCAGCATCCGTTAAGAGTGCTGCGGGTTCAACGATGACAGTGAATTATGTTCAAAGTGACGGAACCCATCAAGGTCCAATCACTTACACAAATGAGGACCCTGATATTGTATCCCTAAATGGAGTGAACTCGAGTTTCAATTTCAATATTGGCTCAATTCTTGAGAAGGCTTCAGGTTTACTTACAGACGAACTCCTCATGCAACCGGGGCGTTATGAATATGAAGTCTCGGGTTTGAATAAATTCTTGGTTGAGGGAGCAACTGCGATTTCCAAGGTGCAAGGCACTTTGGAGGTAGAGCCTGGTATTGATATTCAGGGTGGGGCAATTAGTTTTGATCCCGATGGAAACCCAGGCACGGTGAATAGAGAAACTGTGGATTTCATGGATCTCATTGATAGCGATGTCATCAATCTTAAGGCGAATTTAGTGAACAGCTTGGGTGATCCTTCATTCAAACTCGCCCCAGAGTTGTCACTTAAAGTTGGGTCGAATTTCATCGAACTCCCGGAAGGCGTAACGACCTCCACTGAGGATTTCAGAATCGAGATCATAGAAATAAATGAGGGCGAAGGCTTTGCGCCGGAAGTTCGTGACGCTGCGGAGCGTTACGTAAGCTTGGATTTTGAGTTAACGCTTGGAAAAAGTGGTTCAGATTATACAATAACCGCTCCAACCCAAGATATGAATTGGAAAATAATCACAAGTTCTGATGCGAATGTGATTGGAGCCATAAGTAATGGTGATAGCGACATGCTTACTCTGACACCAGACGCGATGGTTAACGTATCAAATCTCAACGTCAAGTTTGATAGTATCTTAGAAAAAATAGATACGGCGTTGACGGGTAAAGGACTATCTATTCCAGATGTAACAAATGGAGATAAATTCGCTATAAATCTCTCGACGTATGATGCAGACGCTACGCAATGGGAGCCAATGGTAGAACTTGCTATAAATATAAGCGAAGATCCACTGATCCCAGATATTACTTAAGTAGCGGATCTAAACACATAGTATAAAAAGGCCGCCAACTTGGTGGCCTTTTTATACAAAAAACAATGGCTTACCATTTTTGAATCACGAAACTTTATTAATTAATTTCTACACTAATGTGCATGGAGCCGTTATTAACTGTGTAACATTCGTAAATAGGCACGAAATCTGCATAAAAAGCCGTGTACATGTATTATAATCGTTCTCATAAGAACCCACTGCCACGTACTGAGAGCCGCATGATCCTCAGTCCGCTTGCTTTGGTCATTTTAGCAGCCTGCGGCGGCGGTGGCGGTAGTAACGTTACCACCTTCACGCGTTCTGGTTCGGTTGTTAAGGGTCCATTGAAAGATGCA
>Ga0255753_1001955_pt1 | contig 23536 bp, 22 predicted proteins | sample 041ome_10_FD_179953 | JGI IMG/M metagenome (GOLD analysis project Ga0255753, IMG submission 179953) | Coastal salt marsh microbial communities from the Groves Creek Marsh, Skidaway Island, Georgia - 041412US metaG (version 2) | ecosystem: Environmental > Aquatic > Marine > Intertidal zone > Salt... | reverse complement strand
CAGCTATGGCGCAATGATCAACAACCCTATCTGCGATGAAGGGAAAGATATTATGGAATATGCCAAGGAAAACAATGCCATCCACGCTCAGGCTCAGATTATTATCATCCGTGCCTAAAGATGCTTTAAACGCCTACTGATTCCATTGAATTATAAAAACTACCCCTGCTAAACAGCGGGGGTTTTTTTATTGCATAGAATTTTGTTTACTAACTATATTTATTAATGTTTTTTGAGCCAAATCAGTGGATTAAAATCCATTTATCAGAAATAGAGCTGCTCATCCAAAATGAAAAAATTATTGAGTGAGGTTGAAAAAAAAAGAAGTTTTAGTATGTTGCATCCATAAAAAATAAAAATACTTTTGGTCAACCTTCAAAAATGAAATTTCACCCTATGAAACTATTCACAAACAATACTTTTGCATGCTTGATTTTACTTCTAACCCTCCTACTGCTTTCCTGTGGTAAAGCTGAAGAGTCAAATCGGCCTCCCAATGTTGTGCTAATTTTCACAGACGACTTGGGCTATGGAGATCTGGGATGCTATGGGAATCCAAATATTGCAAGCCCCAATATCGACCAACTGGCAGTCGATGGGATTCGATTCACATCTTTTTATGTTGCTGCTGCCGTGTGTAGCCCCTCAAGAGCTGCACTACTCACTGGACGATATCCCATTAGAAATTCACCTAAAAATTTTGGTCCCGAATCCAAAAATGGGCTACCAAAGCAAGAAATAACCCTCGCCAATCTTCTTGGAAAAAAGGGATATGCAACCGCTGCTATTGGCAAATGGCATTTGGGTCATCAAAAAGGCTACCTTCCCACCGATCGTGGATTTGACCAATTTTATGGATTGCCCTACAGTAACGATATGATTCTTCCATGGTGTCCTTGGTTGTCAGAAAAGGACAGCTTGTTTATGTATGAAAACAGTCAGCCCAACAAATTGGTTGGATTTGACCAAGATCATTTGACCGAGAATTATACTAAAAAAGCATTGGATTTTATTGCAAAAAATAAAGAAAAGCCCTTTTTCCTTTATTTGGCTCACAACATGCCACACCTCCCCATCAGTACTTCGGATCAATTTAAAGGAAAATCAGAAGGAGGCTTTTATGGTGATGTAATCGAAACGATTGATTGGAGTGTAGGCGAGGTATTACGAGAACTCGAAACCCATGGATTGAGCAACAATACACTGGTTATCTTCACCAGCGACAATGGCCCTTGGAACGACTTGCCGAATCGAATGCTTCAACGAGGTGTAGAAAGATGGCACACCGGTTCAACGGGTTTGCTACGGGGATCAAAAGCGACTTCTTATGAGGGAGGCTTCAGGGTTCCTGCCCTAATGCGTTGGCCAGGAACCATTGAAAAAGGAACTGTCAATCGGCAGCCCGTCAATACCATGGATGTTTTTCAAACCATTCTTTCCATTGCTGATGCAACTGGCCCCGACGATCGAGTAATGGATGGAAGGGATATCCTTCCCCTTCTTAAGGGAGAAAAAATGACATTAAACGAAGCCTTTTTCTACTGTACTGGCACCCAATTACAAGCGGTAAGAAAAATGAATTGGAAATTGAGAATCACCAAAAAAGAGGGGGTTCAACTGTTTGATTTAAAAAATGATCCTGGAGAAAACTACAATATTGCTGAGCGAAACACTGAGCAAGTAGAAGTTTTGAAAAAGCTAATGATCGAGTTTTCTAACAATAGCAGTGCAACTATTGCTTTTTAAGCAAAAAAAACCCAATGAATATGAATCATTGAGGTTTTGGTTTTGATTTGTGCGGGTGAAGGGACTCGAACCCCCACGCCGTGAAGCACTAGATCCTAAATCTAGCGTGTCTACCAATTTCACCACACCCGCTTTAAGAAGCGCACAAATATAATCAAAGTTTTTCCAAAATATTTTGCTTCTCAAGAAAAAGGAATAATGTTTTGTAATTTTGTAATCAAGCTAATTTCCCTATGAAAAACCTCATCCTCAATCAAAAAGACATCTTTATTGAACAATTACTGGAGTTACTGAAAATTCCTTCTATCAGTGCCGACCCTCAATACAAAAACGAGCTAAGAAGAACAGCATTATGGATGCAGCAAGCGTTAAAGGACATCGGTTGTGATAAAACAAAAATCTATGATACAGCGGGACATCCAGTGGTATATGGGGAGATTATGGTATCCGAAAAAGCCCCGACTGTTCTGGTTTATGGGCATTATGATGTTCAACCCCCCGATCCTTTAGAACTTTGGGAAAGCCCTCCTTTTGAACCCGTCATAAAAAAAACAACATTACACCCCGCAGGTGCTATTTTTGCCAGAGGGGCATGCGATGACAAAGGCCAGATGTTCATGCATTTAAAAGCTGTAGAACTGTTGGTGAAGACCAATGCATTGAATTGCAATGTCAAATTCGTTATCGAAGGAGAGGAAGAAGTGGGAAGTGATCACTTAGAGGCATTCATAAGGGAACAACAAACAATGCTCCAATCCGATATCATCATTATATCAGATACTGGGATCAATAGCTTGGAAAACCCAGCCATTACAACAGGTTTGCGGGGACTCAGCTATATGGAAGTTACCGTCACCGGGCCCAACAGAGATTTACATTCCGGTTTGTATGGAGGTACAGTTGCCAATCCGATCAATGTATTGTGTGAGATGATTGCATCCCTTCACGATGAGAACAAAAGAGTGAATATTCCTGGTTTTTATGATGAGGTATCGATCATTTCCGATGAGGATAGAAAAAAAATGAATGACAATGAAATCAATGAAAAAGATTTTAAAGACGCCATAGGAATAAATGCCGTGGTGGGGGAATACGGTTATACCACATTGGAACGCCGATCCATTAGACCCACACTGGATGTTAATGGAATATGGGGCGGCTATACTGGTGAAGGCGCCAAGACTGTCATTCCTAGTAAAGCACATGCAAAAATTTCAATGCGCTTGGTACCTCACCAAAATTGGGTAGAGATCAGTCGATTGTTTGAAGATCATTTCAAAGCCATTGCCCCCCAAGGGGTCAAAGTTGAGGTGACCACACACCACGGTGGGGGCGCCTATGTTACCCCCACCGACTCTATAGCTTATAAAGCTGCCGAAAAGGCTTATGAACAAGTTTTTGAAATCAAGCCCCATCCGAAAAGAGACGGGGGTAGTATCCCTATCGTTCCTATGTTCGAAAAGGTATTGGGCTGTAAAACCTTACTCATGGGATTTGGATTTGACAGTGATGCCATCCACTCCCCCAACGAACATTATGGAATCGAAAACTTTTTAAAAGGAATAGAGACCATCGCCCTCTTCTATCCTAATTTCGAAGATTTGTTTAAAAAGAATTGACTTTTAATCCTTGAGAATGAAAAGGTCTGAGGCGATGCCGTCGGAGAGAAACTTCGCCCCTTTGGAAACTTTTAATGCATCTCCATCCCAATAGAGCCTTTGAGAAATCAAATGATTTTCAACTTGTTGCTCAAGATAAGTTACATAGTGATTCCCGAAAGATTGATGGACTTTTTCCAATGAAACGCCTTTGGCAGTTCGTAGGCCCGTCATTATATACTCATTAAAAGCTTCATGTTCTTTTAAATTTTCGTGTTGAGAGGGTAAAATACCCTGTTCAAGCGATTTCATATACTTTTGGTTATTGGCTATGTTCCAACTCCTCTTCCGGTATCCATCAAAACTGTGAGCTGCTGGCCCAATTCCAATATAGGCTTTGCCTTCCCAATAATTGGAGTTGTTGATCGACTGGAATCCTGGCTTACTGTAATTGGAAAACTCATAGTTTTCCAAGCCAGCTTCTTCCATTCTATCCACCATCCAATCGTATTGTGATTTGACCCATTCCTCGTCAAGCAAGTCCAACTGTTTTGTTTTTACTTGATGTGCCAATACGGTTTTGGGTTCAACGGTGAGTGCGTAAGAAGACAAATGAGGTGGATCAAAGGATAAAGCACGATTTAAATTGTTTTTCCAAGTCGTCAAATTACTGCCGGGAACGCCATAAATCAAGTCTATTGAAAAGTTGTCAAAATAATGCGCTGTCCTTTCGATGGCATTGATCGCTTGTGCAGCAGAATGGATGCGATTCATCATCTTCAACTCATGATCAAAGAATGACTGGATTCCAATACTGATTCGGTTTACTCCTATGGATTTCAATTGATTTAAATAGGCATCAGAAACATCGTCAGGGTTGACCTCAATCGTAATTTCAATCTTATCAATTTGCAGAGAATCACGCATCACTATATTTAACAAATTTTCGATGGCTCTGGTCGATAATAGTGAAGGCGAACCTCCACCAAAATAGATGCTTTCCAATCTCTGTGGTATTTCATCATTTCTCAAGCTTATCTCCTTTTCAAACGCCTTAAGCATGGTTTGTTGATGCTTCAATTGGGTTGAAAAGTGAAAATTGCAATAATGACAAGCTTGGCGGCAAAAAGGAAAATGAAAGTAAATCCCTGCCATTAACCTGATTTTAATTTTTGTGGATTTTGACTCAGATAGGCCTGCCAGCCAGAATAGGTTTTTTGAGTGTCAGTTTTTCCGTCGTTAAAATAGTGACATACGGCTGCTGCCAAGCCATCGGTAGCATCAAGATTTTTTGGTAACTCCTTAATCTTTAGTAGATTTTGCAACATCTTGGCAACTTGTTCTTTTGAGGCATTGCCATTACCGGTAATGGCCATTTTAATTTTTTTGGGGGAATATTCTGTAATGGGAACCTCTCGATACAAGCCTGCAGCCATGGCTACTCCCTGTGCGCGACCCAATTTTAACATGGACTGAACATTTTTTCCAAAAAATGGGGCTTCGATGGCTATCTGATCCGGATGAAACTCCTCGATCAATGCCAAAGTCCTTGAAAAAATTTGTTGGAGCTTAAGATAATGATTATCATATTTTTTGAGTTGGAGCTCGTGCATTTGCAGAAACTTCATCTGCCCCTTTTCTACTTGGATCAAACCAAATCCCATGATCGTTGTTCCAGGATCAATTCCCAATATGATCTGATCAGATATTTTCATTCAAAGGGTTGCGCCCTGATTTGCACAGGTAGACTAAACTGAGCATCGACATACACCCCAACATTGGTTTTCGTTGCGGGAAGCGCCGTGGGTAGATTGTTAACAGCCTCTTCCAAAGTAGACTCTAAATAAGGCAAGGCCTCCAACAAACTGTTGGAAATATCTGCCTCTAACAAGCTGATTATCCCTTCTTTATCCACCTTAAGTTTTAAAGTAATCATGGCCTCTATAGGAGTGGTGGCAACTAAATTCTGATTGGAGATGTAGGCCGTCAAACCCTCAGAAATCAAACGCTCAAAACACTCCAACTGTTCTTTTTTGGACAGAGATTCGCATTCCGGATAACTGGGGGCTTGGTCTTTGGACGACCAACTGGATGCTTTTTTAATTTCTTCACTTGAAACGGTTGTAGATTCGAATACATCGCAGGAGGTCAGATGGATCAGGAATAAAAATAGAAGCAAGTGAAGTTTTATTTTTATTGTTTCCATGGTGCTGGGAAATTCTAATTTCAATAAAAATACAAACTTTTCATCTATAAATAACCGAAAGCTTTTTATTTTTAAAGCGTATTCAACCTCAAAACGCTATGGATTTTGTTTATATTCTGATTGGAGTAGTTTTCATTTTGTTGGGTTTTATCGGTAGTTTTGCTCCTGTTATTCCTGGACCTATTACGGCTTGGCTGGGCTTACTAATTTTGCATCAGACTTCATTTTTAAACCCGAATGTTCAATTCTTGGTCATTACATTTATTGTTGCAATTGGTGTTTTTATATTGGATTATTTCATTCCTATGATTGGTGCAAAAAAATTTGGAGGAACCCGATGGGGTGTTATTGGCTCCACAGTGGGATTGATTATCGGCCTGATATTTCTAGGACCACTTGGAATTTTGATGGGTGCTTTTTTTGGGGCGTTGGTGGGTGAACTGGTTCATGATTCCTCAAATCAACGAACGGCTCTCCGGGCTGCATTTGGCTCCCTGATTGGGTTTTTAACCGGAGTACTTTTGAAATTTTCTGTTACCCTAATTTATGCCATTTATTTCTTTAAAATTCTGTGGGAAAGCCACCATCCATTTTAATCCTATGTGTGTCCCCCTAACGATAAAAGTTCAATCAAACCACAACACTATATTTATTTAATGAAATTTTCATGTTGTTGGAGGAATGGCTTTTCCTTTCCTCTATACTTTCAGTTATGGGGGATCACATCATAGAATTAGTTTTTTCTTTTCAGACAAATATTTTTCTCGAGCATGTTTAATCTCTCCAATGGGACTGACCTCAACTTTGATGGGATTGTAGGTTAACCAACCCGTTTTTTTACTGCCAAAATTATTGATTCTGATATAATTTGGATACTCGGTATTATTCAATTGATTGTTTGAAGCAAGTCGGAATTCATAAAAATTACTGGACAACTTTTGGATCCGATAAAGATGTTTCGTCAATTCCTCTTTAGCATACTCCTCCACGAATGGATGGTCACGATTTGATACCTGCAATTTGCAAAATCTGAATAGGTTCAAAGATAGAGGCGTAATATTTGGTGAAGATTATATTTTTTCGGCTGTTGCCGTGTAATACTTGGTAAATTTTTTCAAAATTAGAACGTAAGTTTATTCCTACACTTTTTAAGTTCGAGTCTGTCGAGACGGTTGACTATTATTTTTTATTAATTTTACGTCAACTTATGGAACTTTTTTTAATTACTTTTCTTCTGTTGGGGATTGCATTTGCGGGGATAGCCATCAAAATATGGGCAAAAAAAGGAGGAGAATTCTCGGGTACTTGCGCGAGTCAAAGCCCTTTTTTGAACAAAGAAAATGAAACCTGTAGCTACTGTGGCAAACTCCCCTCAGAACAAAATTGCAAAGTGACAAACCCCAGTCACAACTAACATTCAGTCCATGAAGGATGTTAATCTTACCGTTAGACAAGCAAAAAATCAAGATCAAAAAGCCTTTAACGATTTGTTTAATTTCCATTGGGACTACCTCTATAAGCACCTGCTAAAAAAGACGGGCAATAGCCAAATGGCAGAGGAAATTTCAATCATTACTTTCGCAAGAGCTTTCGACCGAATTTCTACTTTTGATGAAGCATTTGAATTCAAAACTTGGTTATTAACCATTTCCAAAAACATCCATTTGGATCAGTTGAGAAGGGATCGAAAAAAAGTAAGTATCAAAACCATGTCAAACACCACTGATTTGCAAAACTTGACAACTGAAAACCACCCCTCTCCCGAGGATATATTGATTACCTACGAAAATTTGGAATCCCTAAAAAATCATATTAAATCCCTCAGTGACGATTATCAAAAAGTCATATCCTATCGTTTTTTTATGGGGCTCTCCTACAATGAAATCTGTAATAAGATGAATCAACCCATCAATACAGTCAAAGTAAAAATTATGAGAGCCAAACAATTACTTAATAAAAAAATTAATGATGGTGCTTAATAAACTGAAAAAATTAGGCCCTGGCTTGCTCTTCGCTGGAGCAGCCATTGGGGTCTCCCATTTGGTTCAATCTACTCGAGCTGGAGCCGACTACGGATGGGGCTTATTGTGGGCACTCCTATTGGTGAATCTATTCAAATATCCCTTTTTTCAATTTGGCCCACGATATGCCTTGGCCACTGGTGAGAGTCTGTTGGATGGTTACTACAAACTTGGAAAAAATTATTTGTGGATTTTTTTCTTTCTCAATTTTACTACCATGTTCACCATACAAACGGCCGTTACGGTTGTTACCGCAGGACTCGCCTCCAATCTTTTCCAAATCAATACCGATATCGTTTATTGGTGTATCGGCGTTACTGCCGTTTGCTATACCATTCTTTTGATTGGCCGATACCAACTGTTGGACAAGGTGATTAAAATTATTATTTTGATGCTCACCATCAGCAGTGTTTTGGCAGTAATGATTGCCTTTTTAAAGGAGGGAAAATCGATTGACTTGACTCCGGTTTTTCCTGAAGGAGCAGGATTTCTTTTTTTAATCGCTTTTATGGGCTGGATGCCAGCACCAATGGATATCTCCATTTGGCACTCTATTTGGATTTTGGAGAAAAAAAATGACTTGAAAAACAATTTGTCTCTCAAAGATGGACTTTTCGATTTCAATGTAGGTTATATCACCACAGTTTTTTTAGGGATTTGTTTTTTGGGCTTAGGGGCGTTGGTAATGTTTGGATCTGATTTGGAATTCTCTAATCAAGGAAATGTATTTGCTGGACAACTGATCGATCTTTACACCTCCAACCTAGGAGATGCCGCCCATGGCATAATAGCCGTTGCAGCCCTCACGACAATGTTCAGTACCACCATCACTACTTTGGACGCTTCTCCTAGGGCCATGTCCAAAACCATCCAATTGCTTTTTCAAAAACCTCAAAAAGATTATTACCTGACTTGGATCAGTCTGCTGGCGGCAGGAACTTGTTTAATTTTTCTTCTTTTACTTTCAGAAATGGGGTTGTTGGTTCAGATTGCTACTGTTTTATCCTTTATCACCGCTCCCTTCTATGCAATCCTAAATTATCGCTTGATCACCAGTAAACACGTCCCCAAAAAAGATCAACCTTCGGCAAAAATTAAAATATTGAGCATCCTGGGTATCATTTTTTTATCGGGTTTCACGCTGGTTTACCTTTTGAGTCTCTAAAATTTAGTTTGTATCTTTGATTAAAAAGTTTTGGAAACAGCAGAGAAAGACGTCAAGCGAGAGGGAAAACCAAAATGGATACGCGTCAAGCTACCCACTGGTAAAAAATACACCGAGCTCAGAGGCTTAGTGGATCGTTACCAACTCAATACCATATGTACTTCTGGTAGCTGTCCCAATATGGGAGAATGTTGGGCAGAGGGTACTGCTACTTTTATGATTTTGGGAAATATCTGTACCCGCTCTTGTGGTTTTTGTGGGGTAAAAACAGGTAGACCTGGAAATGTGGATTGGGAAGAACCTGAAAAAGTGGCTCAGTCCATCAAAATCATGAAAATCAAACATGCAGTCATCACCTCGGTGGATCGGGATGACCTCAAGGATATGGGGTCCATTATTTGGAATGAGACCATCAAGGCCATCAGAAGGCTCAACCCCCAAACCACGCTAGAAACACTCATTCCTGACTTTCAAGGAAATACCACCAACATTGACCGGATCATAGAGGCAGCTCCAGAGGTGGTCTCCCACAACCTTGAGACGGTAAGAAGATTGACAAGAGAGGTTAGGGTACAAGCCAAATACGATCAAAGTTTAGCCGTTTTAAGCTATCTTAAAAAGAATGGCGTCAAAAGAACCAAATCTGGAATAATGCTCGGGCTTGGTGAAATAGAGGAAGAAGTAATAGAAACCCTTCACGATTTGAGAAATGCGGATGTTGAGGTGGTTACCATTGGACAATACCTCCAACCCTCCAAAAAACATTTACCGGTTAAATCATTCATCACTCCAGATGTCTTTAAGAAATATGAAACTTTTGCGAAAGACCTTGGATTCAGGCATGTAGAGAGTGGACCCCTGGTTCGTTCTTCTTATAAAGCCCACAAGCACGTACACTAAAGATTCTGGATCATCTGAACAAAGAGAGTTTGTTCCTCTTCAAAAATGAAATCCTGTTCAATTTTAATGCAGTAGAGGTTTTCATCAGTGAGTATTTGAGCCAGCTTGGCGTAATCTTTTTCGGTGGTTAAAATGATTTTTCCCTTTGCCTTTTCTTTAATCATTTTGGCATCGGACTGGTTGTAGTTGTGGTGGTCTTTGAACCTTAAATGATCAAAAGTCCCATATTGATTTTTGAGATGACCGACCAAGTGACTGGGATCTGCAATGCCCGTAATCAACAAAAATCCATTTTCCAAAACTTTTGAATCAAAGGTTTTCTCTTTCTGCGACAGAAAATTAGCATAGGTGATTTTGGTAAAAAAAACAGGCGCTTTTGTTTTGATCTTCTTTAAAAAAACTTGCTTTTGATCGGTAGTAAAATCCTCTGGTGTTCTGGTAACCAGAATTAGGTCGGCTCTCTTGACTCCTGATCTCCGCTCTCTTAAATTCCCAACAGGAAATAAAAAATCCTTAAAGTAAGGTCGATCGAAAGCAGTGGTCATGATCAAGAATCGAGGATGCACCCAACGGTGCTGCATCACATCGTCCAAAATCAATTTATCTGGGGGCCCCTTCAAATTCTGAATGACTTGGATGGCTTTGTTTCTATTTTCGGAGACCACAACAAGGCTATCCGTATACCTCTCCCTAAACTGATTGGGTTCATCTCCAAGCGTGGAAGCATCATCGTCGGGACCTGCTATTATCAATCCTTTGGTTTTTCTTCCATAGCCCCTACTCAATGTGCCTATTTTGAAATTGGATTGTAAGCGTTTGATAAGATCCATAACCACCACCGATTTGCCAGTACCTCCCATGGCTAGGTTCCCAACACCTATGGTTGGAAGATCTGGTTTTTTGGAGGAAAAGATTCCCCAATCAAACATCAAATTCCTCACCATTGTGATGCCTCCATAAAGTAAGGCAATGGGAAATAAAAGAAAACGTAGCTTATTTAATACTTGCATTACAAACTCAAATTTAGAAAAACCGCAGATAACGCCTCAAGAAAAAGAAGATATAACGACCACAGAAAGATAATACTATATTTGCATTGAATATCGGAAGGATGAAAATCAAGGAAATAACTTCAGTGCTAGAGCAATGGGCACCCTTAGCTTATGCCGAAGATTTTGATAACGTAGGTCTTTTGGTCGGGAATGAAACAGAAGATTGTACAGGCGTTCTGATCAGTCACGATGCATTGGAAAATGTAATTGACGAAGCGATTGATTTGGGATACAATTTGATTGTTTGTTTTCATCCCATTATTTTCTCTGGTTTAAAAAAAATAGCGGGTCAAAATTATGTCACCAGAGTCGTTGTTAAAGCGATCAAAAACGATATAGCAATTTATGCGCTTCATACTGCTTTGGACAATCACAAAAAGGGGGTGAGTTATGCCCTCGCCCAAGGACTGAATTTAAAAGATATCGAAATACTGGTACCCCAAAAAAACAGCTTGAAACAATTGACTGCCTATGTCCCCAAAGAAAATGCAAATGCCTTACTAAATGCTCTTTATGGTGCGGGAGCAGGAGCATTGGGAGATTATGATGAGTGCAGTTTCGTTAACGAGGGCATGGGATATTTTAAAGGAAACGAAAATTCCAACCCTCATATTGGAACGCCAATGATCGGTGAATCCGTGGAAGAGGTCCAAATCAATCTCATCTATCAAAAACATTTGGAGCAAAAAATATTGCAAACCCTATTTGACCAACATCCATACGAGACAGTCGCTTATGAAATTTATAGATTAGACAACCAAAATCAAACCATTGGGATGGGTAGCATTGGTATATTAGAAAAAGAAATGGAGGAGACCGCTTTTCTTGAAATGGTAGGGGAAAAATTGGAAACTGGCTTTTTGCGACACAGTGCACTGGAGGGTAAAAAAATCAAAAAAGTAGCTGTGCTGGGTGGATCGGGTAGCTTCGCCATTCCCAATGCAAAACAGATGAAAGCTGATGCTTTTATAACCGCTGACTTGAAATACCACGATTTTTTTCAAGCGGAGAAACAGCTACTGTTGATTGATGCAGGACATTATGAAACTGAGCGCTTCACAAAAAAAATAATCCATGACCATCTTATGGAAAAATTACCTAATTTTGCGACTGCTTTATCAAAATCGATAACCAACCCTATAAAGTATTTTTCAGATGTCAAAAAAAAGTGAGGTAACCGTAGAAGACAAATTAAGAGCCCTTTACGATCTACAACTTATTGATTCTCGAATGGATGAGATTCGCAACGTTAGGGGAGAGTTACCCCTTGAAGTGGAGGATCTTGAAAATGAAATTGCAGGATTGGAAAAACGACTTGAAAATTTCAATCAAGAAGTAAGTGATTTTGACTTTCAAACCAAAGAGCAAAAAAACAACATTGAGGTCGCCAAGGAGGAGCATAAAAAATACGAAGAAAACCTTAAAAATGTTCGCAACAACCGAGAGTACAACTCTATCGTAAAAGAACAAGAGTATCAGGAACTCGAGATTCAGTTGGCTGAAAAACGCATCAAGGAATTTGCTGCCAAAAAAGAGCTTAAACTGGAAGCCATTGCCCAATTAGATGAAAAAATTGGTGAGCGAAAGAAGCATCTCAAAGCCAAAAAGGGCGAACTAGACGAAATCCTCAAAGAAACAGAAAAGGAAGAAACTTTGTTGGGTAAAAAAGCATCCGAATTCCAAGAAAAAATTGAAGACCACCTCATCGAAGCCTACCACAAAATAAGACGGAACGTAAAAAATGGCCTAGCTATCGTCTCTGTTGAAAGGGGTGCTTCCGGAGGATCTTTCTTCACCATTCCGCCACAAATTCAACTCGAAATCGCTTCCCGCCAGAAAATCATCACTGATGAGCACAGCGGACGAATTCTTGTTGATCCTGAATTAGCGAATGAAGAACAGGAAAAAATGAATGCTATTTTTAACCAAAAATAGACTACGCATTTATTTACCCTTTGCAAATTTTTAGATTTTATCTCTACCTCCTGTAATTGAATTAAACAGCGAGAGGCTTGAACCCTTGGGATGACCAATAGTTTACTGAAGGGAAATTATCCCTAATTGACGATCAGCGGCTGGGTCCATGCTTTTTGCATCTCCGGTTTTGGAGACAAGGGATCCATAATCAAATTGGAATGGATATTGGCCCTCACAAAAATATCTTCCTCTTGGAATTGATAAACCCCCTTTGTGCCTTTTACTCTTTTGAGCTCGATCACTTGATCCGTTTCCTTTTGATAACCCATAAATATGATCTCATAATCGCCTCCCTCTTCGGGGTCAACTTCTATATATAGCTTTTCCTGATCATGCTGTACTTTTTTGAGTTGTACGCCTGAAGAGGCATAAAAATCTCCCTTTTCCATAGCGGAAATAAGATCGGAGGCAAGCAGACTTTTAGAATTGACCATGACCCAGCCCCTTCCAGTGTTACTGAGTTTGGGAGATTGTTGGTGATAGCTGTGGCTGTCATCGGTTGCAATTCCTAAAAGCAATGGTTTACCCTCTTGATAATAATGTATATTGATCAAATCCCACATCAATTCTATAGCAATATGATCTTCATTGCCTAAATTATTCACTGCGGGGTGGCCGTTATAAAGTTCAAAAAATCTTTCACCATTGAGGTTTTTCATGTCTTCTGTACTGATACCATATCCAAAATTAGGATGGTTGATATGGGCAAACATCGGGATGTTGAGTCGGTTTCTTTGTTCTAAAACTGCATCAATTGTTTTTTGCATTATTTCCAAAACCGATTGAGCTCGGAAAGGCTCAATCTTCTGCTGAATGTTGGTAACATTGATATGTACGGGTTTATTCTCAAAAGATGAAGTTACCTCCTCCGACCTGATGATGGAGAACAGACCAGGATCCTCCAATTTGGCTTTATACTCCTCAAAAGGCTTAAGTCTCACCAGTGTTTTACCAGAGTCCTTTTTTGACTCCACCCAAGAACCAAAACGCTTCTGGTATTTTTCCAAAGCCTTGTTTTCTATATCACGCGACTTTAATTCATACCAAAATTCACCTGATGCGATGGTGTTATGATCAGAAAGGGCTATGAATTGATAGTCGTGATCTTTGTACCATTGAATGATCATTTCAGGAAAATCGTCTCCATCACTCCAAAAAGAATGGGTGTGAAGATTTCCTTTTTGCCAATTTTGATCGTGAACTTTAGGACCACAAGAATACATTGAAATGGCAATCCACAACAAGGGCAGAGCAAGTATTTTTTTTAGTGCAAACATCTTAGTTATTTTATTCTATGTAAAAATTACAAATTCAACACAATTAATTAAAAAATAAATTTACAGTTAAAAAAGCATACAATGTATACTAAACGTCATTTTACCCATATGGAATCATTTTAATCAAGGCTAAAAGGCAGAACTGAGAAAAAAAGTATGCCATTAAATCAATAGTATACTCCCTCTAATCATTGGAGGGATGGATTCAAACCCAAGAGTTAGGGGTTAGAAGCGCGAAGAAAAAGGGTAAGAAGTTGAGATCGATCGGTTTAAAAATTTGAATGGTATTGAATTGACATGTCTTTTCAATAACCCAAGGCAAGCTCATGAATTAATTTTTACGACCTTGTACAAAGTCATTTGATGGTTTTGTTTCTCTATAAATCCATCTAAGGTACATTTCTCAAAAATCATTTTCTCCCCGTCACTACCAAAGTACCCTCCCATTCATCTTTTACTCCAAGATGACGAGAATGTACATTTTTAAATCCTGCCTTTGTAAAATAATCAATCCAGGTGTTTTTTGATAACAATCGCATGATGTTAACTCCACAATCCTTTGGCCAAGAGTGACAGGGCTTGTTCTCTTTATAAAAATCGATCCCCATAATCAATTTACCTCCTGTTTTGAGCCAAAAATCATAAATATTCTGAATCAAGATATCGGGCTGTTCTATATAATAAAAAACTTCCATGGAATGCACCAAATCAAAAGTTGTAGGGGGAACCCAATCCCTAATATCCTGACAGAAATATTTGCCATGAGGATCATTAGATTTAGCCTTAGCAATCATGTTTTGGGAACCATCAACTCCGGCGGCGTAATGACATTCAGGATGATCTACCATTTTCCTAACCACCCAACCATTGCCACACCCCACATCAAGAAAGCTAAAGCTTTTGAGATCGGCAGTAGCCCATTCAAGCATTCCCTTTACTGAAGGAGCATGACCCTCTGCCAATCCTTCATCACGACCATTTATAGCCCAATTGTCAAAAACATCAATAGGATCTTTTTTCATTTGAATAAGTTTAGATTTAAGTCATCAGAACAACTTTAAATATAGTTAGCTTAAAAGACCTCATTGGGTTGTGTGTAAAAATAATTTTCTGGAGTCTTTCTTGATTTACAAATTTAAGAAGCTATATTTTAAAACTAAAACCACCTTCCTTCTTTTGGTGGTATTTTTCTTCATCAAACTTATACAGATAAGCCCCTTTTTTTGAAGTTGATTTATCTTTTTCTTCTAAACGGATCAATACCTCCATGGCATTGATCTTACTGATAAAATTTCTCTTGTCCAATTTTTGATCTAAAATGGACTCATATAAATGTTGTAATTGTCTCATCCTGAATTTTTCGGGGAGTAATTCAAAGCCAATAGGATTACTCAAAGCCTTTCTTTTGAGAATTAGAAGGGCTTGATCGATCATTTGTTGATGATCAAAAATAGGCTTGGGAGCATCTGACAATTTAAACCACTGAGCATCATTTTCTTTATTTAACTTCATATCGTATTGAGCGATATTGATCAGCGCAAAAAATGAAACTGAAATCGTTCGCTCCTCTGGATCTCTATCAACTTCACTATAGGAATAGAGCTGTTCCATATAAACATCTTCCAATCCTGTAAGTTTTTTTAATACCCTAGTTGCAGAATCATTTAATGTTTCTTTACGCTTTAAAAAACCACCCATCAATGACCAAGCTCCTTTTTTGGGCTCAAAACCACGCCTAATCAAGAGAATCTTCAAACCCTCTTCATCAAACCCAAAAATGATACAGTCTACAGCTACTAAAACCTTATCTTCTTTACTGTATCGTTGTAATTGTGTCATTTATTTATAGTAAAAATATTCATCTTTTTTTGAATCAAATTTTTCAAAAGAAATAGTTTTATTCAATGAATATTTGCAAATTTTAAAATATGTGTTAATTTAACACTTATAAAAATAAAAAAATAACGTTTTGAACAAAGGTTCAAAAATAATTCAAAACAAATCAAATGAATATTACATCAAAACTAGCTGCTTTAATTTTGTTCTTCTGCTGTTCTACAACCATTATTGCTCAAGATAAAACATCAGTCACTCCAAAACCAACTGAAGATGCACCACAAATCAGTAAACATATTTATGGTCATTTTGCAGAACATTTAGGAAGGTGTATCTATGGAGGTTTCTACGTAGGGGAAGACAGTGAAATTCCAAATCTCGACGGAGTGAGAAAAGACATAATAGCGGCTTTAAAAGCATTGAAAATTCCAAATTTACGATGGCCTGGCGGATGTTTTGCAGACACTTATCATTGGAAAGACGGTATAGGTGCAAAGTCGAATAGACCTACCATCGTAAATCAGTGGTGGGGCGGAGTAACAGAGGACAATAGTTTTGGTACTCATGACTTTTTAAACTTGTGTGAAGCCTTGGAGACAGAACCTTATATTTCGGGAAATGTTGGAAGTGGAACTGTTCGTGAGTTTGCCGATTGGATTCAATATGTCAATCATGACGGGGTCAGTCCAATGGCGAATCTCAGGAAAGAAAATGGACGGGAGCAACCCTGGAATGTTCGTTTTTGGGGTTTAGGAAACGAAGCCTGGGGATGTGGAGGAAATATGACAGCAGAGTTTTATTCCAACCTGTATCGCCAATATGCTACCTACATGACTGATTGGAGTAATTCAAGTGATTTGTATCGAGTTGCCTCCGGTGCAAGTGATGGAAATTACAAATGGACCGAAGTGTTGATGAAAAACATTCCTAAAAACCTCATTGAAGCTGTTGCCCTCCACTCCTATTCCGTAATTGATTGGGGAAATAAAGGTCCAGCTACTGGTTTTAGTAATACCCAATATTTTCAAACGATGCAGCGTGCCTACAAAATGGAGGAATACATCACCAAGCACAGCGCCATAATGGATCAATATGATCCAAAAAATAAAATTGATCTTATTGTAGATGAATGGGGGGGCTGGTATGATGTTGAACCTGGGACAAATCCAGGTTTTCTTTACCAGCAAAATACCATGAGAGATGCGATGATTGCTGGGATGACACTTAATATATTTAACAACCATGCTGAAAGAGTAAAAATGGCCAATCTCGCGCAAACTGTCAATGTACTGCAAGCTGTGATCTTAACAGAAGGGGAAAAATTAATCTTAACCCCTACTTATCACGTACTTAAAATGTATGCAGTCCATCAAGATGCGCAGCTTATTCCCCTCAACTACAACTCCCCTCTTTATACCCATAAGGGAGAATCCTTGCCCGCCCTCAGTATGTCAGCCTCTAAGGGTCAGAACAACAGCATCAACATTTCCATAGTCAACATTGACATCAACCAAAGCCATACAGTTGCTATTGATTTAACTGATTTGGGAGTAAAGAAGTTTCAGGGGACAATTTTACGCTCTAACTCAATTCAAGATCACAATGAATTTGATAATCCTGAGGTCGTTTCACCAAAACCCTTTAAGGGGGTTAAAATTAAAGACGGAGAGGCTATTGTAGAAGTACCTCCTTTTTCGGTAATCGTTTTAGAAGGAAATTAATCTACAGTGAAAAAATTCAATCATAAACCGACATGAGTTCCTTTGTAATTGGTTTGGACTTTGGCACGGATTCAGTGAGAGCATTACTTCTCAACACTTCTGATGGTAAGGAGGAGGCTTCAGCAGTTCATTATTTTGAGCGATGGAAATCCTTGAAATACTGCAAGCCTATTGACAATCAATTTAGACAACACCCTCAGGATCATATAGACGGATTAGAAAATACGATTAAAGCTGTAATTAAGTCTTCTGGAATTGATCCGAACCAAATTAAAGCGATTGCCATAGACACAACAGGATCTTCTCCTCTTCCTTTGGCTGAAGATGGTGAACCTCTGGCCTTCAAAAAAGGATTTGAAAATAATCCCCATGCGATGATGGTTCTTTGGAAAGATCATACTGCGGTAAAAGAAGCTGAGGAAATCAATAAGCTTGTGAAAACTTGGGGAGGGGTTGACTATTTGAAATATGAAGGAGGTATGTATTCCTCCGAATGGTTTTGGGCTAAAATTTTAAACATTGTTCGGAAAGACAAAAGTATAGCCGATCAAGCATATACTTGGATGGAGCATTGTGATTACATGACCTATTTACTCGTAGAAAACAAAAACCTTAAAGAATTTAAACGTTCTAGATGTGCTGCTGGTCATAAAGCCATGTGGCATTCCGAATGGAATGGTTTACCTGCTCAAAAATTCTTGTCGCTACTCCATCCCTATTTAGGGGAATTAAGAAAAAACTTGTACGATCAAACCTACACTTCAGATCATGCTGCTGGTCATTTGTCCTCATATTGGGCAGCACGCTTAGGCCTCTCAACAGCAACAGTGATCAGTGTTGGAACGTTTGACGCCCATGCAGGTGCCGTTGGTGCAAGAATTCAAGAAAAATCACTGGTAAGAGTCATGGGAACTTCTACCTGCGACATTATTGTTTCGAGTAACAACAAATACAACAACAATACTGTAAAGGGAATTTGCGGTCAGGTTGATGGATCTGTCATCCCTGGCTTGATAGGACTTGAGGCGGGGCAATCTGCTTTTGGAGATGTATTGTCATGGTTTAAAAATATTTTGGATTGGCCAATTAATCATATTGTTTTAAATTCCAATATCATAACAGATCAACAAAAAAAAGAACTTCAAATAGAATTCGACGAAACTTTAATTCAAAAACTCACTGCTGCTTCAGCTCTAATTCCTTTTGATGAATCAATTCCAATAGCATTGGATTGGATTAATGGGAGACGAACTCCTGATACAAATCAATATTTAAAGGGTGCCATTTCAAACATCAACTTAGGCGCTACTGCTCCCCATCTTTTTTTATCATTAATCCTATCCATTTGTTTTGGTTCAAAAGCAATCGTAGATCGCTTTACAGAAGAAGGGGTAGAAATAGACCAAATTATTGGTATTGGAGGGGTCGCCAAAAAGTCAGATTTTATAATGCAAACATTGTCAGACACCCTCAACATGCCCATACAGATTGTCGCATCAGAACAAACTCCAGCCTTGGGCGCTGGAATTTACGCTTCACTTGCGGCAAAAATTTTTGGATCATATCAAGAGGCAAGTACTAAATTAGGCTCAAAATACATTACAACTTATACGCCAAACCCCTCTAAAGTTGAAATTTTGAAGTATTTAATGAAGAAATATACTGAACTTGGTATTTCAGTTGAAAAACTATTAAAAATTTCAAAACAATGAATTCAAAATTCATAACGTTAAAACAGAAATGCTACGAAGCCAATATGGAGCTTAATGCTTTAGGGTTAGTTGTTTATACTTTTGGAAATGTAAGTGCTGTAGACCGAGAGCATGGTATTTTTGCCATCAAACCCTCTGGAGTTCCATATGCAGAACTTAAAGCCGAAGATATGGTATTGGTTGATTTTGAAAACAACATTATTGAAGGAAAATTAAAGCCTTCCTCAGACACCAAAACACACGCCTATTTATACAAACATTGGGATTTTATAGGTGGCATTGCACATACTCATTCACTTTATTCGGTTTCATGGGCTCAAGCTCAAATGGACATTCCAATATTAGGAACAACCCATGCCGATCACCTTACAGTAGACATTCCCTGTGCCGAACCCATGAATGATCAACTCATTGAAGGAAATTACGAACACAATACTGGAATTCAAATCTTAGAATGTTTTAAAGAGCGAAAAATAGACCCTAAAGAGGTTGAAATGATGCTTGTGGGAAACCACGGGCCCTTTTGCTGGGGAAAAAGCGCAGCTCAAGCAGTCTATAATGCTCGTGTTCTTGAAGAAATCTCCCATATGGCTTACCTCTCTTTACAAATCAATCCAAAAGCAGATCGATTAAAAGAATCTTTAATTAAAAAACACTACGATCGTAAACATGGTAGAGATGCCTATTACGGTCAGTAGTTGAATTGAACAGAATGAATGAGTTATTGAATAAAAAAATATGGTTCCTTACTGGAACCCAGCACCTGTACGGGGAAAAAACTTTAGAACAAGTAGGCACAAATGCAAAAAAAGTTGTCAATGGATTAAACAAATCCAATCACATCCCTTTGGAAATAGTTTTCAAACCTATTTTAAAAACCCAAGAAGAAATAACAAGAATTTGTTTGGAGGCTTCTTCTGATGAAGCTTGTATTGGCGTCATATGTTGGATGCATACTTTTTCGCCAGCAAAAATGTGGATAAATGGGCTTAAAAAGCTACAGCTACCCCTACTCCACCTGCACACTCAATTCAATAAAGAAATTCCTTGGTCAACAATCGACATGGACTTTATGAATCTCAATCAATCAGCACATGGCGATAGAGAATTTGGTCATATTATGACCCGACTTAGGATTAAAAGAAAAGTAGTGGTAGGTCATTGGGAAAAGGATGAAATTCAACAATCTATTGGAAATTGGACCCGTGCTAGCTTAGGGTTTTATGAAATGCAAAATCTAAAGGTATGCCGGTTTGGAGACAATATGCGTGAAGTAGCGGTAACTGAAGGGGATAAGGTTGAGGCACAAATTCAATTTGGATTTTCGGTCAACTCTTTTGATGCTTCGGATATTGTAAAAGAAATTAAAACATTAAATCCTGCTGAAGTAAGTGCTTTGATGAAAGTCTATGAGGAGTCGTATGATATGGATGCTCAATTATTAAATGGAGGAAAAAAGCGCCAATCCTTATATGATGCTGCTGAAATAGAATTAGCGTTGAGACGCATTTTGGAAAGAGGAAACTTCAAAGCATTTACGGATACCTTTGAAAATCTTGGAAATCTAAAACAATTACCGGGCATCGCTACTCAACGTCTTATGGCAGATGGGTATGGTTTTGGAGGAGAAGGAGACTGGAAAACAGCTGCTTTAACTAGAGTCTTAAAAGTAATGTCAATTGGTTTAAAGGGAGGAACCTCCTTTATGGAAGACTACACCTATCACCTTAATGAAAACAAATCTTTGGTTTTAGGCTCCCATATGTTGGAAATATGTCCTTCGATTGCAGCGCATCGAGCGAAGTGCGAGGTTCATCCTCTGGGGATTGGTGGAAAGCAAGATCCCGTTCGTTTGGTCTTTAATGCACCAGCAGGAGACGCTTTAAACCTTACTTTAGTCGACTTAGGAAATCGATTTCGTTTTATTCTTAATGAGGTTACAGCCGTTGCTATCACTGAAGCCCTTCCAAATTTGCCAGTTGCTAGAGTGCTTTGGGATTGCAAACCCAACATGGAAATTGCCACGAAAGCTTGGATTTTAGCAGGAGGTGCTCATCATACAGTATTCACCCAAGCTGTTAAATCTGAAAGCATAGAAGATTTGGCAGAAATGACGAATGTAGAATTATTAATAATTGATGAAGATACTCAATTAAGAGATTTTAAATCTACAATAGCAGCCTATGAGCGACATTATGAAAAATATTAATTATTGGATTTACAAATGAAAAAATCAATCATCTTACTACTTATTTTATTGGGGGCTTCCACTTGTAATAAAGCTCCAAAACAAAATGTATCTATTGAAAAAGATCACTTTGGAAAAACCAAAGCGGGAAAAACTATAGATCGATATACGCTTTCAAATCAATCCGGAATGCAGGTTCAAATCATCACCTATGGAGGCATCGTAAGCAGTTTAAATGTTCCAGATATCAATGGCAAAAGCAAAGATGTGGTTTTGGGATACGACAATCTACTTGATTACGAAAATGGTAGTCCCTACTTCGGTTCGCTGATTGGTCGTTATGGAAATCGGATTGCAAATGGTAAATTCAGTCTCAATAGACAAGAATACACCCTTATCCAAAATAATGGTAAAAATCACCTTCACGGAGGTATCAAAGGATTTGATAAGGTAGTTTGGACGGCAGAAACCGAAACACTAAAAGATAAAGCCAAGCTAAAACTTTCCTATTTAAGTCAACATATGGAAGAAGGTTACCCTGGAAATTTAAATGTTGAAGTCATTTATACTTTAACAGACGACAACAGTTTAGAGGTAGACTACAGGGCAACAACAGATCAACCTACGGTGGTCAACCTTACCCAACATTCATATTTCAACCTTGGTGATGAAAAAGACATCCTCAACCATCAGTTATTACTCAATGCAGATGCATTTCTACCTGTAGATGAGACCTTAATCCCAACTGGTAAAATTAAAGCAGTAGAAGGAACACCCTTTGATTTCAGAACATTTAAAACCATCGGTAAGGATATTGAAAACGATGATCCTCAGCTAATACGGGGTAAAGGATACGATCATTGTTGGGTATTGAATGAACAAAATACTGGACTTCGGACAGCCGCTATATTAAAGCATCCCGCCACTGGAATACAGATGGAAGTTCTCACCAATGAGCCAGGGATTCAATTTTACTCAGGAAATTTTTTGGATGGAACTAATCCGAAAAAAAATTCAGATTCCTTCTACGATTTTCGTTCGGGCTTGTGTTTAGAAACTCAACATTATCCTAATTCACCTAACGAACCCGCTTTCCCATCTGTAGTTGTAAATCCGGATAAAGAATATACTTCCAAAACAACATTTAAATTTTCAAACTAACTTGGGATAAAAATCCATTAGAAAGTGATCTGCAAACGCTAGAATTATTAGACTGGGTTTCAATCGTAATTTATTTTTCGATACTTGCTATAATAGCCATATGGGGCATCAAAAAGAAAAAAGAAAATACAGAAGATTATTTTTTAGCAGCTAGGAATGAAAGCTGGTTTGTTGTAGGTGCCTCCATTTTTGCTTCCAATATTGGGCTCTAATCTTTTGGAAGGGACTTTTTTTTGATTTTCTACCTGCTTCTCGGGCTGTTGGTGAGGTAAACTTTGACATATTTTAATTTTATCAAAATTACCCCGAGATAGTTGGAATTCAATAATTAGTTTTTAACACTATAAATATAAAAAGTGTCAGAAAAATTAAAGAATATGCTTTTTAAAATTGATATAGGAATAAATTAAAATTCTAAATAATGAATTGAATAATCCTAATTTTAACTCATTATAGAAAATATAAAAAGTCCATTTTAAACTTTTAAATTTATTACTTGTCAAGTTGTTTGTAGATACAGTATAAGACATTAAACAGTCTTATATCCTGTATCCTATTTTTGCCTTTTGAATTATTTGTAACCACATCAAATAATCTTCATGCCTTATGTTTTTTTGATAAAATTTACCAAGTTTTTTAGAGTTATAAATATTAGAAGAATTTGGAATCTTATTAGAATTCAACATTTTATTAAAAGTTATAATTTCAGGCTCAATAATATGTTTAATTAAATTAGATTCTTCATCTATGAGATTGTAATTTGAACAAACAACATCATAACTTTCTAATAACTTAACTTGAGTACATACAAAAACGCATAGACGACAACGATGTCAAAGATACTGTACACAAGATTAAGTTCATGACAGCGAGAGATGTTTTGAACGAACTAATGCGGGGCTAATCGTATATATTTTTGAAATAAATCTGTGGTTTTCATAAAATTAATGATCTTTGATTGTTATGATCTAGGCAA